>Ga0302309_10001873_pt1 | contig 18319 bp, 18 predicted proteins | sample III_Palsa_N1_1_FD_200453 | JGI IMG/M metagenome (GOLD analysis project Ga0302309, IMG submission 200453) | Peat permafrost microbial communities from Stordalen Mire near Abisko, Sweden - III_Palsa_N1_1 | ecosystem: Environmental > Terrestrial > Soil > Palsa > Peat permafrost | place: Sweden... | reverse complement strand
TCTAACATAGTGTTTGAAACTCTACTCAGACAACTCTTTCAAACATAGTGTTTGAAACTCTACTCAGACAACTCTTTCAAACATAGTGTTTGAAACTCTACTCAGACAACTCTTTCAAACACTCCTTCTAAACAACCCTTTAAATATAGTGTTTGAAGCACTACTCAGACAACTCTTATAAACTACTCTCTTAAAGACAGTTCAAACATGGTGTTTGAACCTCTTATTTAGATAACTCCTCTAAACACTACTCTCAAACAGGTTGTTGGAAGAGAGAGATTGATCTAGCAAGTGTCCATTGCAATACTTCTATATGATGGAGATGTTTATATAGTGGCTGTAGTCAGCTAGTCTACTATCAAGACAGTGTCGACTTGTAATTTCTAAGAAGTTACCTGGTGCTGGTATTCGAACGTTGACATCCAACGTCAACTACGAATAAATTTGTTTTGATCGATAGAGTGGCCGAGTTACTTCTTACTAACCCAGAAGTTGCCAGTTCTAGAGCTACTCCTGATTCTCTCGGTATCGAGAAAGTTGGTGAAGATACTTATGGTAAGGTGTTGCTAGTGACTAGTAACAGAACCGGTGAATGTATTACTATTAGAAGAGATTATGAGCTGAATCCTTATAACATTGTACTGTATAATGGTAAGTGTACTAGTATCTATTTCAGCAGTGACTTTCCCCGATGAAACAAACAGTTACCAACAAAATAGTGAGAACATAGAGATAAAATCCGTGCAGTAAGAAAAGAACAGATGTCAAGACCGTTTGAAACCGATAAACACTTAAAGGGTAAGAGGATACCGTCTGGGGTACCAGGTATTAGGTGTTTAATAGCGTCTGACCAAGACGACCGTTTGATTGCTGTTCCTAGTTACATCTCTCCGGTTATCGCTGATAACAAGAAAGATGCCATAGACAATGCGGTCTTCTTTGCTAGACAGCAGGTCATGGAGCGTTATGGCAATGTTATCTCTCACGAGATTAATGATGGCTTCGTTCATGTACTCTGTAAGGACGAAAAGATGGACAAAAAGCTGTCAATAGTTTACCAATACTGGGACGATGGTATGTTTGGTAAATCGCAGTACAGGTGTGATAGTATCATTAAACTAAACGATGATGACTGTGTCATACTGTAACTATAACACGATACTCATTGACAACCAAGTTGTCAACGTTAAACTATAGTCAACAACTAGTTATTATCACAGTGGTAACCTGTTGCACTAACATTTACCATAATATAGTCCGTGATAGTTTTTATCTCCTATCCCTATTAACACCACTACTATCACTACTGTTACTCCACTAAGATCATAGAATTGAATGTTAATACATTGTAGACATTGTAATTTCGAACGCAGTTTCCTTATTGTACAAAGGGTTATAATTCATAACAAGTTTAACTTGTTATCATATGATAGAGGTTACCGTAATCCCTACAATAATTAGCAGTTAACAGTTAGCAAACAGTGGAGTATGACTCCATGTGGACGTCAACTTCAAACACTATCGATTTACGATAGTGTTATACTTTTGGGTTGGATTTCTATACTATTTTGCTATAACCTAGTGCTGTAACTGTTATAATTTAGTGTTACAACTTTCTTGTTTGTGAGTATATAGCACAAAACAAGGTGGTTGATTATACCTGATATAACTATGAATTGTTTAATGGACATTGAATGACAACCAGTTACTGCATATTATACCTCCCGGAGAGGTAAAAACACATTACATTATAGTAGCGCTACTTAGACAAACTCAACCTTGCTTTCATCACTACCTGAAGGAACACTATCTGTGTTTTAGTTACACAGTCTCTGCCGCCTCAACAAATCACGTAGTTGTTAACACTGGTTTAGCTACCCCTCTTGAGCTTTAAGTGTTACTAGATGTTATTAGGTAATCATAGCAGGTCAGATTATTGCAACATGTGATCACCCTACCTCTTTTCAACCTCATATACAGCGAAGAAGGCTGTTTTAGTGTCAGGAAAGGCAACATAGATGGCATGCTTCGGAATTGGGAGTTGTTTGAGTGTCTCAGTCAACTCAGAAAGCGGCTGATACTGTGCATCCCAGAAACCAATGTGCTCTTCGATATACTGATCAAGTTGACTGTAGGCAGCGTCAGTCTGTTTTTCAATATGCCTGATTTCCACTGGATCAGTAGTAAGTGCCCTTTGCTCACCAAGTTGAGTCTGTAGCACAAAGTTGTTAATGATGAGAGGTGTGTCTTTCAACTGTAGGTATGCCTGCTCGCTGGCCAAATTCCTAGCCCATTTAACGGCTGCCTCCTTGTCAGTAAAGAGATAGGGGTCTATGTCTACTGTATTGGTTTTAGGTTTACAACTAAGAATAACAAAAGATGGGTCTAAGCGAAAGGTCTGGTTTCTGAGATTTTGTCCTGAGTACGACATCCTCAACTGCTTTTATCTCTAAAAATTAAGTTTTTGAAGGCGAAGGAAGTCACCTTTATTGACTACTGTTAATAGTTACTACTAAGCTAGGATGTTGATATCTGTACCAATTACTATATTATATAGTAATTCTTACTTACTAAAAGATTAACACTTGTATTAGAAGTATAATATATGAACAGCATCTGTCAGATCCCAAAATAAGTTATCATACACGTATATACACATATAATTTACAACTTAGAGTTGTAATTGTTGCAGACTCTGCTGTACTCTAACTTAGAGGGATGCCTTTACAGCAGAGTTTTGTTGTAGTTTTCAGGTCGAACCTCTACCACTATCTTGTTATAGTCTAGCATTGTAACTGTTACAGGTTCTAGAGTATAACTGTTGTAACACTTCTAGTACGTGCAGTCTCGAACAGTAATTATCATAAAACACCTGTTACAACCTCATGTTATAACTACTATTACTACTAGTACTACTAGTAAACACCTGTTACAACTTCAGGTTATAACTACTGTTACTACAAAACCCTTGTTATCACAAAACCCTTGTTATCACAGCTAGTATAAATTCCTGACGTAACTACATACCACTCACTGTTTTTACATCATTATGATGTAAATCTAACTGCTAAGTAGATCTTAACATCTAGTACTACTGGATTCTAACCAACCTAAATCTTTGTAGTTATATACAATAGAAACAGGAGTGGCAGTGCAACTAGAAGAGAGATTGAAACACTAACGGAGTGTTCAGTTAACTACTATGACCCCATTTCCTGTTCTCATAATCAGCCGACTCATCTTCGAGCACACCAGCCAGATTACCATTGTTGACAAAGATGTAAAAGTCATTCTCGGGTTCAGAGTACAAGTCGTAGCTACCACTGGCATTGAGTCCACCCACCATCCAGATAGTGTCGACGTCAGGTTCAAAACCGTTGATCTCGGAGAATCTTTTCCGGTTCAGCACTGTTGACACTTCGAGCTGTTTGAGAAACGACACAAGTCTCTCACCACCGATTGATTGGACGACACTCCAATCAATTGGCTCAATATAAGATCGGTTAGTAGCCATTGTTTTTACTGAAAAGATTTTCTTGTTAATTTCGTTATCAGAATTCGTTTACGTTAACTGTGGCAACCACCAGGTAAACCTCAGCCAGAATAAAGGTAATTATGATTGCTATAGTTCATACCCTATGCTCGAACTATACCATTTATTGTTCGGATGGTTTGGACTCGTGTTATCGACTAGTGGTTGTTTGAAGCAACCAATCTTTACCCGATGCTAAGATTGTTCATTTCAAGTAGAATTTAGTCAGACCCTCCTTAGGGGCTTGAAGCTGATTTTGACCTTTATTTACCATCGGTTCGAGACAAGAGTTTCTAACCACATTTTGACCCTAATAATGCAGACTCCTGTTCTCAGAATAGGAGTAGACCTCGAAGCACTACCACTCGAGTTCAGTGTAGTCAGGTGGTGACAGTCTGGCTTGATTGCTACTTTCTCAACAACAGTGCTGTTGTTAACAGTGCTGTTGTTAACAGTAGCAGCAGAGGCAACAACAATCTTTGTCACCAACATACCGAATAGTCTTGTTGTTGTTGTTGCAATTGTCGCAACTTATTTGCTATCTCCTCGAAGCTAATGACGGTGTTATCATCATAAACATCTATAATGTCAGGCATATACACGTTGCCATCAGTATAGTCCATGATAGATATCAAGCGGTAAGAACCAAGTGGTACAATACTACCATTAGGAGTGATGAGATGACCCATAGCACGATAGAGATACCACCTACCGACTCTGCCATAAACATCATCCCTCCTGTCACTATGAGAACTGGAGGAATAGCGACCACAGGCCAATAGTCGAAAATCGTCATTGTTGTCGTTGTCGTTGTTGTCGTAATTACGATACATACTTGCTATATAGTATGGGGTAGGGTGGTCACCATCAACAGAAACATAGTATTGAGGTTCCAGCCAGTAACCACCAGGGAGAGGCGAAGGAAAACTACGATATCGTCTCTCGAGATAGTTTCCAGAGATGATAGGTGAATTGAAGTTTGATAACCACTGACAATATCGACCTGTGAGTTCGTCAGAACGGTAGTTTGCAGCAATTCTAATCTTACCAGACTCGAAGAACTCTTGGTAGTTACCCTTTCGAGTGTTATTAGTATAGTTGGTGACGTGTTTAACTTGGCCACTGCTGAACCACACTAAATCTGCGCCATGTAGAGAAGAGCGGTAGCTACGGATAAAGGGGTGGAAAGAGAAGTTGTCTGTCCAACTAAGGCGATAGTCTGTACGACGTCGTAACAGACCAGTCTCGCCCCACACTCGACATGTTCCAACTGGATGAGTGGCAAGCTTAACTCTCTTCGATGTCACTGTCGAGTACTCAGCAAAGATCGACTTCATCACAACACAATCATTACCACTATCATCGTTAACAGTAATATCACAGTTATAGACAGTGATAAAACTCACATAGGTTGCTTTATACACCGTAGCTGCTGACTTACTAATTCTAGGATAAGGTGGTTTGCTTATACGGTTATGTCGATCGTAGTTATGGTTGGTATCGAGACTTGTGACGACTCTGCAAAGAGTACCACATTTATTGTGAACGATTTTGTTCCAGAACGTATGACAGCTGTCAGTGTTTTTGTAGATATCGATACTACCAATGTTATTAATAATGGCGCTGCCGTTATCAGTGACAAGGATATCATTGTTGAGGTTGTCATAATCTATTATATCACTGGTCAAACTATGTTGTTCGTCATCATTGCTAATATAGTACTCGAACTTGGTAGACCAGACACCGTCTGCCAACTCGATATCAGCGATCTCAGTGGTGTACACCCCACTAGTAAAGTTGGAGACAGCATGTTTTGCATTATCTTTTAACCAGCGTGTGAGGAAGCGTGGGTTGTGTCTTAATTTTTCTGGCAGTAAAGGATGGGGAATATGCAAGTAGATAGTTTCAACCAGATCACTGTTGAGCTGGGGCATAACTTTGGTTACCAAATCACGGTACAACCAACGTTGTAACAGCAGCCTAAGATTGTGATCGAAATAGTCGTGATCCTCCAGATAGTCGGCCAACTGCAGACTCTGAGTTAGTTTGTAAGCTTTGTTGATACGGCAAGGTCTGTTATGTAACCAGCAGTAGTAGCTGTTCCTCACAGCCCAACTGTACTTACTCGGTAGTGGAATAATAACCTTGTTGCTATCATTGTCGTTATTGTCATTATTGTCATTATTATGACAGTAATAACCATCACTATCGTCAGCGATACCAGATAACATTGCTGAGACAACATTCGATTTAAGCAACTTATTGTAGCCACTAACTGGTACAGCTAAGTTGTGGTCAGCGACTGATAGCACAAACATTTCCGTAGTTCTTACGATTTCATAATTTGTGTTGGTGTCTAATACCAGACTATGTTGACATCTAATGTAGTTTGTTACAAGCTTAGCTTGCAACCATCCTGCTATTTACAGCAGCAGATCTTGATATCGACAGCTATCCACATCTTCTTACCTTGACATCTTCTCACTGACAGTAACAACTGTCTTGAGCTCTGTTTCAGCTAGCAGTCGCTGCTTATCATCAGGCAAAAATCCTTCAGACGCTACTAATGGTGATGATGATAACTTATCATCACGACCGTCATAACGCTTCTCGCCATCAGAGATGCCACCAAGCTTGCCCGTAATAGAGAGAACAACAAGCCCAAGATGGAGCGGTGCAAGGATCACGCCGGACACTGACCACTCAATATAATTATTATGGTAGCAGGGAGAGTAATCGGAGATATCAGCACCATACACCATACTAGTTACAAATAGAGTAAGGGTCAATATCACGGTCATGCCGAACATAGTGTAGTGGACGTGAGGTGGAAAATCTTGAGAGAAACATTTCTGGAGTAGCGGTGCGGCTGACCACACAACAAGGAAGAAACCAATCTGACTAGTCCAAACATAGAGAGCAATCTTAGCTTTCTTTGTCAGCTCTTCAGCATCATCAACATGGCAAGTTGGTGGCATGGCCAGCATCACAAGGCAGGGTGCCAGTGAGAGTACGGAGACAGTGAAACATGGCAGCAGATAATAGCACCACTGCGCACAGCGACCTGGCAACTTTACCACGTTAGTCATTTGCTTCTGCTTTAAGTTATAACTATAATTATAGTTAGAATTTCTATCAACTTTGAAGTGTTTGTTACCATGCTACTGTTGACACTATCACGGTCTATGAAAGTATCATGTTACTGTTGAAAGTAATATAATATGAAAACTTTGCTATGGTAAACTGTCAATATCATAATAATAATAATACAAAAATGGTGTTGACATACAGAGTGACCATAGAGCAGTTGCGAGATGTTGATGTGCAACCTCTGATGATTGAACAGACTACTGTCATCTATGTGGATGGTATTAAGACCGTTATTCAGAGGTCTGGTATAGTGGAGGTGTACTTTAGTGATGACATTTATTGTTGCCACCTCAACTACACAAGACCTGATTGGCATCTGGGGTTAGGTATCTACGATGAAAATCGAACACTGTTTCTTGAGAAGTATTCTGCTGCTAGTCTACCATGGCAGCTGGCTACTGGCAGTCAAACTGTTTACTTCATGTCAGCCTTGGCTTACGGCTTACATATCGATGTTGTCACACTGCTGGATTCTGCTATGTTACCAGCCACAGATATAGAGCTGTCAGTTATTAAGTTGACACTGGGGCAAAGCTCTTTCTACGAGAAGTTTGGTTACAGACCCAGGTACCCGGCTGCCTATGATAATTTCAAAGCCCAACTTATGGTTGAGGTTGTTACTCGACTAGACTTCTACACTGCCTGTTACAACTTCTACTATAAGAGACAAGAGTTTGACTACTCCACTATTAGTGGTCGTGTGTTAGAAGTTATTACCCTATATCACTACAATAAGGCTGACCTCATGATTAAGAACATAACTGTTTTAGATTTGTGGTTCTATACCCATCAGCGGGGTTAGTCGTGAGAGTGTTACGAGTTACACTGTTATCATCTTGGATGATAACTTACACATGTTAAAATTATAGTTATACTAACAATTATTAGAACTAAAATCTTAACAGCTAATACTGTGGTTTTAACTCATACAAGACCTACAATGAGTGAGTAAGTAAATATGACTTCTGTGTGTAGTAACACACCACGTTACACATAAAGCACAACAAATTAAAATGGCTTTCTCTCTAAACTACAATGAGGAGAGTGGCAATATCGAGGTCAAGTATCAAGATGCAATTATTGACACATGGCTAAAGCACTCGGCTGTTGACTTCAATAATTATTGTATCGTTGGTGACAAGGACATTAACAACACTAGTTACCATAATCATTGGGTACCTGCCGATGGTGACAAAGGTTTTACTGGCTATCGAGTGGTGGTTAATGTTGATGCCTACCAGAAGTCCACCAGTAGTGACAGCACTTTTTGCTGTGTTTATGTTGGCCACCATGATGGATCATACCAGAGGACTAGTAACCCTTACACGTCCTGCCGCTCTGCCAAGATTTACAGTCAATCAGGTATACTGACCACTTTCGAAGGCTCCAACTTCCGTTGTGGTCAACATCATTTCATGTTCATTGATAATACCGCTACATATCTGGTTGCCACTACATACTTAGTGGCTGCAACAGGCGAGGGTGTGAAAGTGTTTAAGCTGTCTGACTACGATGATGGTGTGATTCCAATTTGCTGGAAGATAGTCTGTATTAGTCATATCGGTGTCACACCAGTGACAACTGCCGGTAAGCGATACTTCTTTGCTAATTGTGTAGGTCTGGCTGGTGGTTCTGACTATCTCTACCTGCTTGATTACGATAGGTTCGTTAAAGAGGTTTATGAGGTTGAACCCTACACTACTGAAGTACGTTCAGAGCAGGATTTCAATCTCCGCGTTAACCAAGATAAGTCTGGTTTAACTGTCGGTGACTGGTACCGTGATCGTGTTTACCCTTGGGATGAAGTAGTCAAGTTCGGCAGTAGTAAGCTGCTCTGGTATGAATCTTGTGTTGTTAGATGTTCCCGTTATGGATCTGGCTTCGGTGCACAGGGATCCTACACTACTGAAGCTGACTACTTAGTGTCCAAGCTCTTCTCTCCACTGTTGTTGTCTTCATCACCCATCTCATTCATCGAGATTATGGACCGGGTCAGAGTTGGGGTTGATGACGGGTGCAAAACAACCTTTGCTCAGCTGTGCCAGTACCGTAAGCCAACAGTGCTGATGCTGGATCAGCCTTACAGTAAGGAACAGGCTGAGGAGGATCGTGAATACTATGCCTATGATCATGATGACAATTTTCTGACTCTGTATGACGGCTCTGTAGCTGATTACCTCAAGAAACCTGTTGGCTTCACGCATACAGTCAAGCTGGCTGTGTTTGATGATGCCATCCCTTCACTGACCGACCACTTCGAGAACTATGACAGTGTTATCACAGCAAACAATACCCTCACTATCACTGGCACCATTGTCTTCGGCTACAGTAGTAGTGGTGGCGGTGACGTCATTGGTGGTGTCACCAATGACGTCACTAATGATACCGTCACACCACAACTCATTCTACAGGTATCAAAAGCCATGTGAACTGCCCTACTACACCCACCTTAGAATATATTACTACTTAAAGTAGTAACAATCACCCCTAACAACAGTATTATTGCTAGTATAGATAGTATTTCAACCTCAGTGATAACTAGACTTCATTACACCAGTTATATCAATAAGCAAATGACTTATATCTAATTTGTTATCAACGTTGTTGACATCCAAGACGACAGGTGATTTAGTGTAACTTATGACGTTGAAACGGTCTACTGGTTCAGTCGCCATCTTGTCATCACAATACCGTTGAAACTGGTGGTCACACCAGAGTGATAGCAAACACTGCTTGACTGACTTGTCTCCTGAGGAGACAAGATACTGTTAATGTTGTTGTTGGTAACTTAACCTTTATTGTTACTAGTGTAGTTTTTGTTTATATTGCTGTTGAGGGGTTAGATGATTAAATAGCACTAGTTACCCAAGCTGATGGTATTAGAGTGTTGCGTTGTCATTAACAACACTGTCTTTTGAGCACTAATAGCAATATTAATGTTGTATAGTGTATGTCATAGCACTAATAATCACTGCTCTAAGTAGTGATGTTTGCTCTCGCAAGATAGTCGTCAGTCTGATTGTGGTTTTTATTACAGTTTACTGTAATGTGAGCTTAGAGATGTAATAGCACTTATTGTCTCCACCTGAGTCATAGGCTCCGATAACTACTTCATCGCTGAAGGCGAGAGCCGGAAGTCTGTCGACTCCACCTACAATCTCCCACTTGCCAGCGACCTTTTCAACACTTATCGGGACCAGTCTCTCTGCTTCCCGCGCTCTTATGTCACCTTCAAGCTCTTTAATACCTGCTATTTTGTCGTTTCTCTCAGCAGTTAGGTTATCTATTGTGCTTTGACTGCCACTAGCAGTTGATGTACGTGCTCTAGCCTTGAGCTCACGTAGTTGCCTATCTATCTCAAACAGTTGGCGGCGCAGACTAGCGATCTCGTCTATGTACTCTTCAATCCTATCATCGAGGTATTGATTATCGACACTCCAATCTTCCGCTATCCATCTTCGCAGCGCGAAAGCGGCACCGTCTAGTCTCTTGAAACATCCAATACTCTTAACATCATAAAGAGAACCTTCATGAGTGATAAGTCTGTTGACGCCATAGATAGTAGTAGTAGTAGTAGTAGTGGTTGACATTGCGATATTTTACTGGGCTACAAAATGTCATGTTTTGGTGAAAACTGTGATGATGATGATGCTATCTGTGCCGTGAAAATGATAACATGTATCAGGTAAATGTTAATCTTTTTGCTGTCACTACTAGTATTACTACTGCTATTGCCACTGTTTCGACCTTAAGTTGGTAGTGGCATCTCGTTTACGTTATACAGTCACGGTAGCTTATTTGACTGCTGCTATTGAAAGTAGTGCCGACTACCCGAGTCGTAGCTGTTCTGGAATGACTGTGGTGGACCAGGCTACCCTCTGTCCGGTTAAAAATATGATTTAGGTTAGGACTGCCACATAAAATATGTCCGGTAGACACTGTGGATACAATGTTGTGGTTGAGAAACCACAAAGGTTACAGTTTAACTGGTACCCACAAGACTGGAAATCGGCTACTTTCCAGCATCTTAATGCCAAACTTAATGAACAGCTTGTTACTACAACTAACACTACTACCACTAATAACAGACCTCCACACCATGGTCTGTGTGGGAGTTGGGACGAGACTGGTAACCGACTGAAAGCATGGCAAAATCAAACCCATGTCTATGTTGGAGTACGGCTTATTTTCGCTGTCAGTAAGCTTGCTGGTGTTATCAACACATGTGCTAATGATACCAATGTTAACAACATACAGGATGCTGTTACGCTCGCTCCATGTGGTAATGGCAGCAGTAGCACTAGCATCAGTGGTGTTAACATCAGTACTGATGTTAACACCAACAACTGTGAGCTCTATACTCTATATCTAGTTCCTCTCAATGACAGAGGAGAAGTTGTGTGGAATTACAGCTACCATTTCATCTACCACAAGCAACTTTACAAGGTAGATGTTGAGAGCATCGAAGATCATGTTGTCCACCTAGAGATGGATATCAAACAAAAGCTTGGACTAGACAGAAGGGATAGGGTTAAGCTCTTCACTACTGATCGTTACCGCCTTAAGTCCTACTGTTCGTTGTTATCTATTGCTTGTGAGGTGTATGGTCGAGTTGGTAGTCGAGACAAACCTCTGCTAGTGTCAACATCACTGTCCGAGCGACTCTTCAAAGTCCCCTATACCTCATTTAAACTTCGACATTCTAGTAGTTACCGTCAGAGATTATCGTTTCACACTGATCACAGTGATCTTGTTAACTCTCACGTCTACCAAAATGATGAAGATCATGATAGGTAGCTTGCAGATCTCGGCCAGTAGACACTACTGTTGTCATAGACAACAATAGCTTACAAAGTGGTAACAAGTTAGAGTACCAACACACGTCTAAGCATTAGTGGAATCTAGTATATGTTATTGTATCATACAGTAACTTCACAAGGTTTGTCAAGTTCGAGTATGGCCTGATAGTCTAGTTGGATATCACCACTTCAAGTGGTGACGATATTAGCGTAGTAACAATTATAGGATAATGCAGTAATCATCTAGAGATAGTCGCTCCAGACTTGAACAGTAGAATACAGAACCATACATGGGATTGTGATGGTCGTAACTGATATTGTAGACCACACACGTTCCTCCGCTACTACTACCACCACTACCACTACTGTCAGCATTATCATGGTAGTAAACCAACACACACTCGTCAGTTGTCACGGTCTCGCCAACATTACCATACTTCTTCATAACTTGTCTCCTGGCCAACTTGGTAATATCTGCTTTAACTTTGTGTCGATCACCGGCGAGTTCAACCGAGTACTTTGGTATAGCACAAATCATACCAGTTTCTGTGCTCTTGAAGTAACAACGAACCTGCTTGTCATCTGACTTCAGCTCCACTAGCGAGATAGGAGTTTTGCTCTTTGTCACACTTTTATTGGCCCCTGACATCTGCTGGAGTTTAATTTGCTACTTATATTGTAGATCAGGATTATAACGACAGTAGTAGTAATGGTAGACTGAGTGAATTAGTGCCTACTTACCTATTAACTCTAGCATGTGTTAGTACATACAACCACCAATCTACAGCAGTGTTGGAGTTGATTTCTAGTGCAATGGTTAATACTGACTTTTTTGATTAGTCAGTAAGAAATCAACGATGGCTGAGGAGACTGCTGCTTATGTTGACTTTGTTGAGAGGGATAGTAGGTGTCTGTTCAACCATACCGAACACAACATTCACATCTACGATGGTGACAAGCTGGTGCTGGTGATCAAGCCGACTGCACCCGTCTATCGCATCGCAGAGACAGACGAGAAGCTCGAACCAGCTTTCGCATCCATACCTGGTGGTGATAGAGCTGGTATCCACGAGGAGTCTGCTAAGTCAGACTCCAAAATCTTGATTCCAGTGGTGCGCAAGCAGTACGTGGTGTCGGAAGAGATGGCTCTACCTTCAGAGAAAGCCGACATTGGCTATATTGTGTCGTTGGTGGTGGCTACGGCTAACACCAACAGGCGGCGACGTGACTTGTACTCATCCAACAGTGGCTCTGGTGCCGTTCGCAAGAATGGTGTGCTGCTTGGCACTCGAGGTCTGGTCAAGTACAACTAGGCATCTATGATACGATGATTATGATGGCAGTGGTTGCTGTCACCACCAATGATGTCCTTACGGTCTCAGACCGTAAGTTTTCTATTATTTCCGTAGTAGTGACAGTGGTGGTGATGGTAGTAGTCGTCGACAAGATAAGCTGTTGAACTGTAGCTAATCTGCATCACCATCTATTGGGTAGATAACGAACACAACACAACACAACATCGGAGATTTGACGAGTGTATACAGTACCAGTACTCTGTCTGGGTCCCACCAGGGTAGATGATAAGAGAAGTTCAAGATCTTACAGGCCAGAGACCAGAGATGTTCGAGTTCAAACTATTTCACATCAAAACTCATAAAAACCATGTTATACCAAAATTTTTGTCTAGATTCTACCACAGTTAGAACCACCTACTCAATAAGAAAACTTCCTGCTAGGGTCTCACACCCTAGAAAGATTTCTGTAAAACTTTGGACTTTGGCTACTCAGAGTCTGGAGATGTTCGAACTCCAACCACTTCACATCAAGACTCATGAAAACCGTGTTATACCAAATTTTTATGTGGTAGCTATCACAGGTAGGGTCGTCTACCCAGTAAAAAATCTTCTCCTGTGGAGGAGGAGACCCCAGTAAAAAGTTCTCAGAACTGGGATTTTGTTGCTCGGGTATGAGAGGTGTCCGAACTCCAACCACTTCACATCAAGACCTCATAAACCAGATAATTCAATAATTTTAGCGAGATCTTACCACAGGTGTGATGGTCTAAGGACAGGAAAATTTCCTGCTAGGGTGTGTGCCGTTAGGCAGTAGAAAAATTTCTGCACAGTACAAGATTTTGATGCTGGAGGTGAGAGATGTTCGGACTCAAACCATGTTACACCGGAGACCTAAGAAAATTGCATAACATCAAAATTTTATCGAGGACCTATCACGTGTACGACAGTATGAAGGACAGGAAAATTTCCTGCTGGGGTGTGTCGTTAGGCACGTTAGGCAGTAGAAAAATTTTTGCAAGATCTTGGATTTTGCTGCTCTGAGGTGAGAGGTGTCCGAGCTCCAACCACTTCACACCAAAACCTAACAAAAACTACATAACAACAATTTTTCATCTGGAACACACCACGGGTAGTAACATACGAGTAGCAAGATTATTTTCTGCTAGGGTGTGGTGCCGTTAGGCACTAGAAAAAAATTGCAAATCCAAGGTTCTGTCTCTCTGAGGTGAGAGGTATCTACCAACTTTACACCAAAAACGTATAAAGGTTGTATAACACCAAATTTTCATCTGGAACACATCACAGGAGGTAACGTGTAAGCTCTAAGATTATTCCCTGCTGGGGTTACGGAGCACCCCAGGAAGTTTTTGCAAGATCCAAGATTTACCTCTTTGAGTTGAGAGATCCCTGACACTCATCCTCCTCATACCAAGAACCCACAAAAACTATATAATACCAAAAATTGTCTATATCTTATCATAAGTAGGACCAACTGTCTGTCAAGAAAAGCTCTTGCTAGGGTGCCTGTTAGGCAGTAGAAAAATCTCTGCAAAATCTAAGATTCTGCTGTTCAGACACTAGCGATGTTCAACCTCCAACCGTTTTACGACAATCCTGATGAGTTATGTGGTACTGAACTTTGTCTGACTGCTATCATGCATACAGTTATCTGTCTAGAGAGAAAGTTTCTTGCTGGTGTAGATAGTCTCCATTTCTACTCATAACCTCATACCAAAGCTTATCATGGCTACTGACTAACAAAACCCTCATCACCGACTTAAAGAGACGTTAGCACAGTATGACTTAGATACAGGTTGCAGTGACAAGTTGATTTATTCTACTTTGTAGAATAAATGGCTGAAGTTACCTTGAGTCTGGCTGTAAACAGCTTTGATAATCTCTACAATCTACACCCTATCTTCGGTAGCTTCTTCCCTCTCCATGATCTTGTTCTGGAGCATCTGAGTCGGAACCAAGTGGAAAGACCAGACTTCCACTCCAAGGTTCTGGTGCCAAGAGTCTTCTTTATCTCTGGAATCGAGGCTACTATTACCTACACAACCGATGACAACGGACAACTTTGTGGTCCAGCTAAGATAGTTGGTACTATGGCTCCCAGATATCGCTCACCACCTCAGATCTACCCCTTCTCTATCAATGCACACTTTCAAAACGAGAATCTGGTAGGAAATTACAACTTTTACTACCGTAGCCAATCTATCCTTGGCCCTGAAGATGAGGATAACTATCAATCATATATCTTCAAGAACGGGGAAATCATGTCACTACAGACTTCTATCTATCTAGATGTTGTTGAGGTCTGCTTCAGACCCAACGTCAATACCGTAGTAGTTGCAAACCTCGCCAGAAGCAAATATCCTACACTTGAGAAGTTCTTCACTTCATGGTCCGTCCTGCGCTACTCCGATAATGACAGTCTCGACGTCTGGGCCGAAAAGATCCAGACAGTGATGGACTTCGTCGACAGCAAGGTTCACATGGTCGACACGTCTGAGTAGACAAGTTTTGTGGGTGCTCATATTGACCAGAACACTCAGTGTGTGTGTGTACATCACTTAATGGTGACGCAGGAAAGATAGACGTGTTACTTTTGCAGCACAGTGCTGCAAAACAAGTATTAAGTGATAGTTGAGTAGCAATTTTCCACTTCTATATCTCAAGATTGTAAGATGGTAATAAGTACTTTATCTTAAGGTTTACTAGTAACTGTTATCTTTACCTTTTACGTTATAATAACGTAAATTTGTAATTGGCCTAACAGCCTATAACTCTTAATAGGCTATAACCATCTATCACTTGTAGGTTATAGCCTATTATTATATAACTTATAACCAGGTAGTTTCCTTGACCTGGTAACTTCAGAGGAGATGTATCTGTTAATAACACAAGTAAGGAAACATAAATACTACCTATACTTTCCAAGGCTGCTTGTAAACATGTCTGATCTAATTTGATCGTCATCAACTCCTGAATTAGGTCACTGACTGTCTTTATTAACCTTAACTTGCAACAATGCAGTAGTCTCAGTAGAGACAAGAGTAAAGTTAGTCTGATCTTGACACTGAAAATCAGACCACCAATCTTGTTAATGTTGTGCTAGACAACTTAGCAGTGAAAGCTAGCAAAATCTTCTTGGCTAAATCAACTGCATTACTGCGGTTCAAACCCGTCTGGAAGATCACCTGAGTGGTCACTGTAGCCACATTTGGTACTTGAAAGAAGGAAGGTTGCAAAGGTTGAGTGTTACCATAGTCTTCTCGTGGCCTGTTATGTGTTACTAGCAAGTTTGCCGTCGATAGTGTGGTCGGTATAGCTAGTTAGTTATAATCAACTTTTAGAATTATTCACTCATCGTTAATCAAACACAACTATTAACCAGTACAGTTACCTAGTATCTGTAAAACTACTTACCTAGTTAGGCCAACCATTAAACATCCTTCAGCAGTATAATGGTTGGCCTATACTATATTTCTACTCTAACAACTAGTCTGACAACTAGTCGATGTTATCTTTGTTATGTTCGGTATTATAGTATGTTGATGGGCTTTACATCTTAAAGATGCGAAACAACATAGGTTATAAAATTATTGTAGTTCAACCTTCACAATACCTGAATACAGTATTTTAGTGAAACATTATTGGTGATGAGAATCTCATTCATTTCATCATTGATATCATCATATCTTATCTCACTATATGCTGTGTTCAAATCAACATTGGTATATTGTGACATTTGAGGATCAGAACAATACTGGGTTGTTCTTTGATCAAGACCAAAGTGCCACCCCACAGGGTGTAATACAAATTGCGATGATAGGATTACATCTGGCGTAAAGAATAGCTCAGTAATACCATCTTGAGGCTCAAACCTTGGTATGATACTTTTGACCAGTTGAAAATACACAGCCTTGATTGGAGTGTAACTGGCTAACAGAACAGGGAGATACTCTGGATCAACTACATCCTCTACTTCAGTAACACTAGCTCTCAAATAACCGTCTTGTCTAATTTTATGCCAGTTGAGAGTGGGTGTATGATGTCTCAAATAAACACCATCTAACTTCAATGCCTGAACAAAGTTTTCTTTGTTGTTCATTTCCTACTTTTCTAATCGAAAACTTTATCACTTGTAAATTCCACAATGTAACTAATAAATCCTTCTATTACTTACCCAGTAAGTAGTAACATCATTAAAACAGTCTAATCCTCCAGCTTAGCTGTTAGCCGTCGAAAGCCAGCCTCAGATCCTATCGTTGTAATATTATGCTTCATAACATCTGCGGCCAAATAACAAATCAGCATTTGCACCTCCATTGGTAACTGGCTAGTGATGTTGAAAAATTTCATCATCTTCTCTTGTTTCTTGTCAAGATTGACAGTGCTAGTGACAACTGGGCTCAGCAAGCCATCACATAGGAAGATAGTTAAAGCATAGATATCGGCAGCCAGCATATCGAGAAGGCCAAATCGCAACTTAAGTTTGCGGCGAATTCTTTGCTGTGCTTCGGCGCCAGACTTATAGTCCAACAACAACTGGGCTATGTCTTTGTAGTCGTTGCTATAACTCACTGTGTTACCAAGTTCGAGCGCATCCTGAATAAGCTCATCGTAATCTGGGTTGATTGGTAGGGCTACATCAGACACTATCCAGTGTTCAATAACCTCAAGACAGTTATTAACTACGGCGGAGCGGAGTGGATTAACACAATTCTCTAGATTTAGAGTGTCATAACCCATATTAACATCCAGTCGAGGATCCTTCAGTAGGACCTTAACAACCTCGACACAACCATGTGCACAAGCAATGCAAAATGGGCTTCTAATGACTGTGAAAGTTGTCATAGCATTAACATTAATGCCAGGGTGTTTTAACAGCATGTTCACAACGTTGTGAGCGTTAAACATTACTGCCCTGTGTAACATTGTATCATTATGATACTCTGGACTAGGAGTCCAGTTGACGTCAATATTAGGATGAGTTGTTAGTAGAGTTTTAACTGCGATCTCGTCACGATCACACACGGCATAGTATAGTTCTAGTTCCATAACTTTTGTTACTAGATATGATGATCAGTTTTTGTCCTCTATAGTGATCACTTTTAGTGATCACTTTTAGTGATCACTATTGCAGATGTTGAACTCGTATAACTAGGTCATATTATGGTGTGTAGCAGCAACGTAGGTCAGAAATGAGACTAGACACTATTGCAGCTAACAAGTTACTGTGGGTTGTGGAAGCTCCAAAATCAGCACTAGGAAACCTACTTACACAGCTGACAACAGACTGCTATCTGAAAGGTTTGATGAAGTTATGCTTTGTTTCGAATGCTATTGCTCACTCTCTATGTCAGACAGTCCCGTGAGGCGTGGACTCTTGCGAGCTTTGGCGGCAAAATTTAATATTTGTGAGTGTGACTATAGTGTGTACATAGGTACATAGGTACATACATACATCTCTTGAAGAGATGTTGTTAATCATAACTAGATGTAACCTACTACAAACACGTAAGTAAATAAGATTT
>Ga0302309_10001866_pt1 | contig 18365 bp, 19 predicted proteins | sample III_Palsa_N1_1_FD_200453 | JGI IMG/M metagenome (GOLD analysis project Ga0302309, IMG submission 200453) | Peat permafrost microbial communities from Stordalen Mire near Abisko, Sweden - III_Palsa_N1_1 | ecosystem: Environmental > Terrestrial > Soil > Palsa > Peat permafrost | place: Sweden... | reverse complement strand
ACGAGTTTTACGACAATGACACGGTTGAAAAGGTTTTTGCCACAGCCCGTGGGGCAGATATCTATTACGGCGAAACCGAGATGATCAATGAGGAAGGTGAAAGTCTTGGCCGCCGCCGCCATGAAACGCCGCAGCAGTTTACGTGGGAAAGTTTTAGATATGGGATGAACGTGAGCCACCAGGCCATTTATGTTAAGCGGTCGTTAGCGGAGGCTTATGACCGGCGTTATGCGCTAAGCGCGGATATCGATTGGATCATTCGCGTGGCTATGAAGGCGCATATAATTGTTAATGTGAAGCAGTATGTAGCCAAATACCTGGTAGGGGGCATGTCAAAGGCCAAACACCGCCAAAGTTTGATGGAACGCTTTAACATTATGAGGCGGTACTATGGCTTGTTCCCAACGCTGGCTAATCATATCGTGATTGCCTATAACCTTGGAAGATATTGGCTGAAACATCGCCGCACGAATGATTGAATAATCGGCCCGACACAAAAACCGCCGTTGCCGCTTCAATTGATGCCCGACCATTTACCTTGCAGATAAGAGACTGGAATTTTAAGCAGCAATAAATTGTAAAAACGCAGCAAATTTATGTTTTGCATACTGCGGCGCGTTCAGCTTACGGATGTCATCTTCTAATATTGCCTTTAGTTCCTTATCAACTGATTTGAGCGAGATGGTGGGTTTTGTTGCAGTGGTTTTCATGGTGGTGTATATTTAGTTGTGCTTCATTTACGCTAAATATCGGGCCATAGTTTTTTGATAGCAAAAGCATCGTTAGGAGTAATTGTTGTGTATGGTTTTGTGGACGGAAATTGACCGTTAGCCGGCCGATGTAACCGCATCTTTAGGAAATTGCTTTTATGGATTAGCTACGAATCGTTCTAAAAACGGCTTTAGGTTATTTTTGAACCAATTTGGGCTGTGATTACGAATATGACATTGATTTGCAGCCTTATCATAATCAGCGACTGTAAAAAAATCATTTTGACGGGTAGTACTCACCAGGCTTAGTTTATCTATAAATTCAAAATTATCTTTGAGCAGCGTTAAGGTGTTGTTGTACATTTCAGTAATAGTTTCAGGCAATACCAGGTGCAATCCGTTTTGATGCCGGATTTTTGCCCTATCGAGGCAAAGCTGCAAACTATCCGTAAAAAAGAGGATAATGTTCAGCTTGTTGTCAACGCCAAATTTTTTGGCGGATAGAACATATTCATATTGGTGCTGGTATCCCAAATTTAGTTCAAGTGCAAAATCTTCATTGCGAATGGGTTTTCGCTTTATTATTTCACGTACTCTGTAAATCTAATACTCGTTGTAGTCGGCAAACCCTTTTGTCTTGTATCGGAAGCGCATTTCATCCTCATTCAGAATATCAAGGCTTTCATCTATATAATCAAAACCTTTTGTGCTTTTGCCTATCCCGGGTGGGCCGGCAACTATATGAATGACTGACATTACCTTACCGGTTCAATCCGGCCATCAGCATATTCGGCAATCATCACTCCGTTTTTCTCATAAACAAGTGGCTGGCCGATTGAAAACAAGTAAGTCTTAGCCTCCTCCTGCTTTTCAACCTGCCATTGTTTTTCTTCCTCCAGGGTCATGTCAAAAGGTGATTTGGTCATCTTCCCTTTTCGCAGCAATTCTTCTTCAGGTATTTCAAGCATAATGAATTGAATTTACACAAAAATAATCAATTCTGTACAAATCAAGCTAATTCAACAGTCAAACCTCCCCGGTATTCCAATCGCATTCCGGCAGAGCACTATTAAGGATTAGCCGGGAATTTTACTTGCTTTTCAACTCATCGACAGCCACCTGCGGCGCCAATGCTTTATGAACTTTTTCAACCACTGTTGTTTTGGCCAGTGTAAACGATTTAACCAGTTTAATATCTTCGCTCGAAGCGCCGATCTTCACCTCATATTTGCCTGCGTCAGCTATCCAGGCTGATGCATCGGTATTGAACGACGCCAGGTCTTTTTCTGTAAATGTCAGCGTTAAGGTTTGCAACTCACCAGGTTTTAGCAGGCGAGTCTTGGCAAAGCCCTTTAGTTCTTCGGATGGTTTGTCGAGCCCGGCATTGGGTGCTTTTAAGTAAAGCTGAACCACTTCCTTGCCTGCTACCGCACCTGTATTGGTTATGGTAACCGTTGCCGACAGTTTATTATGGAAAGTGGGCGAGCTTAACTTCAAATTGCTGTAGGCGAATTTGGTATAGCTTAAGCCGTATCCGAACGGATAGGCTGTTTTTACACCAAAGGTGTTATAATACCGGTAGCCCACATAAATGCCTTCCTGGTAAACCACTTCGGTAGGATGGTCGGCCGGTGTGCCGGGAAAATATTTGGCAGACGGTACGTCTTCGTATTTCACCGGGAAGGTCTGCGCTAATTTGCCCGATGGATCAACCGCGCCGCTTAGCACATCAGCAATTGCATTTCCTGCTTCGAGCCCGGGCTGCCAGGCCAACAGGATAGCATCGGGAATATCGCGCCAGCTGGCTGTTTCGATAACGCCACCGATATTCAATACCACTACCAGCTTTTTGCCTTTGGCGTGAAAGGCGTCGGCTACGGCATTTATCTGCGTTGTTTCGATAGCTGAAAGGGTAAAGTCTGCCTCCTTGCGATCGGCGCCTTCGCCGGCGTTCCTGCGGATGGTAAAAATGGCGATATCGTCCTGGTTTGCTGCTGCACTGATATCATCTGGTTTCAGGTCAGGTTCCGGTACCAAATGCGGGCTTCCCAGCACCATGTTTTTTTCGGGATGACTCTTCAAGTCGGCGCTGATCTGTGCGGTATACAGCGTTTTTAAACTCCCGTCAGGCGCAAAGCCCATTTGTGAAAGCCCCTCTTCAAGCGCTACTTTATAAGCTACTACAACTGCACCGCTTCCTGTTCCGCCAATCACCGGCTTGTAACCGCCTACGCCAAAAAGGGCCACCTTTTGGCCTTTGTTTAAAGGAAGAGTCCCCTTGTCGTTTTTCAGCAATATCATGCCCTGTGCGGCAGCTTCCCTTGATAAGGCCGCGTGCGCCTTCAGGTCAGGCTTGTCTGAATATTGATATTTCTTAAAGGAAGGCGTTTTCAGGATATACAATAATACTTGTTCCACATTTTTATCAAGCACTTTTACGTCAAGCGTCCCGCTTTTTACGGCGTCAATAATAGCCTGCTGTTGTTTCGGGGTGCCCGGCTCAAGCAAATTGTTACCGGCTTTCATTTGGGCCACCGGGTCGTGCCCGCCAAACCAATCCGTCATCACCATACCCTTAAATCCCCAATCGTCCCGCAGTATCTTCGTCAGCAGGTCGTTACTTTCGGAGGTATAGGTTCCGTTGATCTTATTGTAAGAACTCATAACCGTGTAAGGCTGCGCATGTTTTACGGCGATTTCGAAACCCCGCAGGTATATCTCCCTTAATGCACGTTCACTGATGATGGCGTTGATGGAATTACGGTTAGTTTCCTCGTTATTAGCAGCAAAATGCTTAATGGAGGTACCCGCGCCATTGGATTGAATACCATTCACGATTGCGGCTGCCATGAAACCGGTAACGTACGGGTCTTCTGAAAAATATTCAAAGTTTCTGCCGTTCAACGGGTTGCGCTGAATGTTCATGCCGGGGGCCAGGATCACATCGATACCATATTCCCTGATCTCGTTACCGAAGCCCACGCCAACCCTTTTTACAAGGGATGTGTCCCATGAAGATGCCAGTAGCGTACCTACAGGCCAGGCAGTGGCATAGTACGACTTTGTACTATCGCCTTTGCGAAAAGGATCGATTCGGACACCCGCCGGCCCGTCGGAAAGCACCGTCCCTTGAATGCCGAACCTGCTAAGGCTCATGGTATTGCCCGCCGCTCCCGGAACCCTTCCATCCGCTTCACCCACCACCGGGCCGTGCCCGCCAAAGCGCATGCCTGTTCCAGCTACGATAGACGCTTTCTCTTCCAGCGTCATCAATTTAACGATCTCGCTTACCGGGGCCTGGCCCAGCTGCGGCAATTTTTGTTGGGCAAACGCAGCCTGGCCCATAAGCAAAAGCGCGGCAATAGTAACCCGGTGAAGCCGTAAAATCTTCATGGTAATGGTTTAATTAAATCATTGAATTGGTTGAAACAAGAACCAGGAACCAGGAAAAAACTCTTCCCTCGGCACTTACCTTTCTATCTTGGTTCTTGGCTCTTGGCTCTTGGTTCTATTTTCCTTCCGTTACGCGCACGCCTTTTGCATCAAACATACCCATCAGGCTGCCTTTAACATTATCGGCATCAACGGGCTCCAGCGTAAGCGTAACATCATAGCTCTGGATGGTAAAAGCCGCGGTTATGGTTTTATCCTTCTCATCGATCGAAGTGATCTTTGTCAATTCTTTACCTGTCGAATCCTGCACAGCGCCGGATAATTTGCCGTCTGTCCTTGCCAAAACGAATGTCATTTTAGCATCGCCATTGGGTGTGCCCATTACCACCACATTCCACTTGCCCGGGAAATAGTCGGCAGGAGCACCGGCAATGGGAGCGGCAACTGCAGGGACTGGGGGAGCAGGAGCAGCGGGGGTAGTTTGCGCCTTAACCGTGAACGAAATCATTAGTGCCACGACTACTGTGAAAATTAAGCTTAATTTTTTCATGCTTGTTTTTTTTGAGTTATAGTTGTTTTAATATATTACGTATTTTAGACGGAATAAAGGTATTGGATGCAGTTGACATATCCAATACCCCAATGCGTAATTTCGACGTATTGACAATTATTGCCGACGAATGACCCATTTGGAACATTTCAGTACCGGGTAATTCAGCCAGGTTTATCCGTGTTAGCCTGGTTTTGAAAATTGATAATAATCGATATAAATTGATAATAATCGATATAACAGGTGATATTACCGAATAAAGCTAAGGCATGCCAATCAGAAATGCAAGTGTTAATGCGTATTTTTTACGTAATGATATTTCTTTTAACTTTGCGCCAGGATCATTTCAGGTGTTATTGGCCATTTATCGGATGTTGAACTCGTATGACACAAGCAGATGCTGACTTTTTTTTAAACGCAGGCCAATTTCTGCGTAACGTGGGTGTTGATAACGTGATATTCGGTTACCATGAAAAGGAACTGAAAGTATTGCTGCAGCAACCTATTCCGCTTGATAAATGGACAATAACTGGCGGCTATATTAAACGAACAGAATCGATCGAAGAAGCAGCCACGAGGATCGCTTTCGAACGAACCGGCTTGATCGGTCTTTTCTTCCAGCAGTTCCGCTCATTCGGGACACCGGATCGTGGCAAAGACAGCGGCTTGTCAGCAAGTCACTTAAAAGAAATGACCGGTTTTGACGTGCCCGAAGATTCCTGGATATTCGATTATTTCGTATCTGTGGCTTTTTATACGCTGACGGAGTTTTCAAAAGTTGAACCGACAAAGGGAGAGCTGGAAGCAGACTGTCAGTGGTGGCCGGTAAGTGACCTCCCGCCGATGATGTTTGATCATGCGACGATCATAGCCGAAGCCTTAAAGGCATTGCGCCTCCATATAGCACATTATCCTATCGGTTATGAACTTCTAGAAGAAAAATTTACGCTGCCTGAGATACACAGTTTGTACGAAACTATTTTAGGCAAATCGCTTGACGATCGGAATTTTGCCAAACGTTTGATGGCAACCGGCATTATCATCAAATTAAATGAGACCAAAAAGATCGGCGCCCACCGATCCCCGTTCCTCTATAAATTCGATAAGGAAAAATACGAAGAGGGGCTGAGGAGCGGAGTTGCGCTGGCGTTTTAGTTTCTTGGCCTTACAGGTCTGTTAAGCGGGAAATGCAAACACCGAAAGTTTCAACTTGAATATACTTTCTTTAAACCCTTAATCCTACCCCTTTGTTCCATTTGTGTATTTATGCCAAGTGTGCGGCACTGCTCCTAAAGCGGATAAACCGATAAATATTTTACCCACTGGCAACCTGTCTGAGTTTAGCTACGTTGTCAATATTAGCTACGTTGTCAATATTAACAGTTAAAAAATAAAAATCATATGAAAAAGTTAATTTATCTGGCAGCTCTGATGGTGTTGCCCATTGTTTGTTTCGAAGGCTGCGGGAAAGATAAAAACCCCACTCCGAGCTCAACCGGAACAACCGTGCCAACCGGAACAAGTACCGGCTATTAGAATATAAAAGCAGGGCGGTAATAATATTGCCCTGCTTTTACCGAATAACCACAATTGATAGAGTGTCTGCGCTAATTGATTTATCCTAATATGCTGTTTATGGTGTTGAGTTCATCGCTGGAAAACGAGAGGTTTTCAAGACATTTAATCGAATCCGTAACCTGTTCAGGTTTACTCACACCGATTAAAACGGAAGTAATCCGATCATCTTTTAATATCCACGAAAGCGCCATTTGCGCCAGGTCCTGACCGCGTTTAATGGCAAGTTCGTTCAGTTTACCCACTTTGGCAATCTTATCATCCGTGATGGCATCTTCCTCGATAGCCCCGTTTCCGCGATGGCTCGCAGCCCTGGAGCCCTCCGGTATGCCTTTTAAATATTTGTTGGTTAATAGCCCTTGTGCAAGCGGCGAAAACGGAATACAGCCAACACCATTATCGCCAAGTACATCCAGCAAGCCGCCTTCCACCCAGCGGTCGAACATTGAATATTTTGGCTGGTGTATTAAACATGGCGTTCCAAGTTGCTTCAAAACAGCAATGGCAGCTTCCGTTTCGGATGCACTATAGCTGGATATGCCCACGTATAAAGCTTTTCCCTGGCGTACAATAAGGTCAAGGGCGCCCATTGTTTCTTCAAGAGGCGTTTCGGGATCGGGGCGGTGGTGATAAAATATATCTACATAATCAAGCCCCATGCGTTTTAAGCTTTGATCCAAACTGGCTACCAGGTATTTTTTCGATCCCCAATCGCCGTAGGGTCCTTCCCACATTCCCCAGCCTGCTTTTGAAGAGATGATCAACTCATCACGGTGGCTTTTAAAATCATCTTTAAAAATTTCACCGAAAGTTTCTTCAGCCGATCCGGGCGGCGGCCCATAGTTGTTGGCCAGGTCAAAATGCGTTATGCCACTGTCAAAAGCCAGTCTTAAAATATTACGGGCATTTTGAAGAACGTCAATAGCGCCGAAATTGTGCCAAAGGCCAAGCGATACAGCCGGCAGCATAAGTCCGCTTTTTCCGCAACGGCGGTACGGCATGCTTTTGTAGCGGGTGGGGTTGGGTAAATAAGTCATGTTGTTAAATTTTGAAGGTGATTAATTATTGCCTATTGCTTTTTCAAGTGCTTTTACCATTATTTCCAGGTCAATTACGCCCCTGAAGCCGCTAAAACCAACCGAAAGCTTTGATCCGTCGGGCAGGGTAAGGGGCTGGCCGCCTTGCCACCCAATCAGGTCAGGGGCTTCAATACCATTGCCGTTTTCTTCGGCCAGCCCGTTGAAAACCATTTTCTCGTATTCACCGGTTTTAACGCCCGTAAGCCAAACCTGGCTTGCCTTTGTCCATGCCACTTTATAGGATTGCCTTAACCGAGGTTTATTTGTTCCGAACATTCTGCCAAATACCACCCCGTTTTCCGCGATGATGCAGACGGCAACATTCCCGTCGGCAATGTTTTTATCTTCGAGGTTTTGCATGTAAACGGGTATAAGATTTTCAATCTCGGCAAACATCTGATCAATAATGGCCTGCAGTTTTTGATTTTCCATGAATTAGAATATAAGGTTAATTTATATATGCTTGTCAAGCCTGTTTGCCCGCTCAAATATATCGTGTAAAATTGAATGTACTTTCTGTAAAATCCAATCGATGAGCCAAGAAATTGGAAGTCAATGTATCAAAATATTAACAGGTCTGTTTTTAAGTATGTTAAATTACCTGTAGAGGAATTGGCGTAGTTTAATTCAATGCCCGATCATATGGTTATACGCCAAAGAAACGATGCAACACCGGATTTGCGGCTGGATTTCTAATATTGATTTGCAGAGGGCGCAATCGCTATCTTTTAATAAGTTTATCCTTCAACAGCTTGTTCAGCACGTCGTCTGTGTAGCCCGGACCGATGCTAATGCGGGCAGTGCCGATATGCAGCATATTTCCTTCTATGGTTTTTACTTTACTCACGTTAACAATGTAGCTTTTGTGTACCTGCAGGAATTTACCGGGCGGAAGTTTTTCCAAAATGCCTTTGATAGTTAAATACACGACCAGTTTGCCGCTTAGAGTGTATAGTGTGACATAATTAGCCATTGCTTCGATGTAGACTAATTCGTCATCAAGCACCTTTTCAATTTTGCCATCACATTTCACATAAAAATACCCGGGTTCCGCTTTTTCGGGGGCTGATTTTTTTTGCCGGAGTGTTTTTAGCTCGAGGGCCTTTTGCGCTGCCTTTAAAAAGCGCTCTAAGGAAAATGGCTTCACGAGGTAGTCGACGACGGCCATTTCGAAACCGTCGAGGGCATATTGTCCGTAGGCGGTAGTCATGATAACCATGGGTAAATTATTGGCCGATCGCAGAAAATCCAGGCCGTTCATTTTGGGCATGTTGATATCCAGGAAAACAAGATCGACGTTGAGGCTATTGATGAGCCCAATAGCTTTTACCGGATTTTCAGCCATCCCTGCCAGGGCCAGGAAATCTGTCTCTTCGATATATTCCTGCAACAATTTGCGGGCAATCGGCTCATCGTCTATGATCAGGCAGTTGAGGGTCATATGGCTGTTAAGGTTAAAGTGATCTCGAAACTATCCGGCTGGTTATTGATGTTCAGTTGGTGCTTGCCGGGGTATAAAAGCTCCAGCCGCCTTTTTGCGTTGGCTATACCCAAACCCGAAGCATCGGCGGAATGATTGATAAATGTATCCTTGGTGTTAAATATTTTGAATACCAGGTCGCCCTTGTCGTAGTTTAGGCTGATATCGATGCGGTTTTCCCTGCATTCGTTAAAACCAACATATTTAAAGGCATTTTCAATAAATGTGATCAGCAGCAGCGGCGCCACTTTTATGCTGCCATTAATGTCGCCGGTGTAAATTGATACAATTATCCGCTCGTCCATCCTGCTTTTTTGCAGCGCGATGTAATTACGGATATAGTTCAATTCCCGGTCAAGTTCTATCTGTTCCACATTGCATTCGTACAGCTGGTAGCGCAGCATTTCCGAAAACGTAAGCAGCATATCCCTTGCACTTTTGTTTGATTTATCGATATGACCGTAAATGGAGTTAATGGAATTAAAAAGGAAGTGGGGGTTAAATTGCGCACGCAAAAAATTGAGCTCGTTTGCCGCTTTGTCCTTTTCAATTTGTTCGATATACAATTGCGAACGCACCTTTTCCACGATCATATTTCCGGTCAGGAAGATGACGACCCAAAATAGGATATTAACAAATGAATTATAGAATATGGTAATGTAATCGAAATGGGCGCTTTTTACCCTGAAAACGTAAGTGCTGACCAGCATCGACACCGGAACCCTTATGATAGAAGTAACTGTGATTCCCGCAATAAAACAGGCGCCAAATTGGATGTATTTTTTTTTATTGAGTAAAAGCGGGATGGTATAAAACGAATTAAAATAATAGTTGGCCGCAATAAATACCAGGTAGCAGAATTGAATGGTGATGGCATGGGTGAGCACCAGCGTACCGTTCCTGAAAATAAATATCCAGGAAACATAGGCCAGCAGCCAAAAGATGAGATGATATGTAAGCTTATTGGGTTTCAAAAAAGCGGGATTTAATCTTTTATTAAAGTAAATGTACAATAATTGATTTTTAAGCGCGGGGTCACTTCGCATCGCCATCCCCGTCGGGGAATGGGACACCTTTGTGACAGGTATTACAGGTTATGGTGAGCCCTGCGTTGCCAAGCTGCGGGTGTTTTATTTTGAAATACTTTTTATTGATGCCAATGGTCATGCGCATCATTGCCCGTGCAATTTCTTTTTCGGGTTTTGCATCGCTGGCAAAATCCAGGCCATGGCCATCCTTTGCATCTGCATGGCAAAATCCGCAGGTTACACCCAGCCCGTCCTCGAAATCATCGGTCATCAGCTCTTGCAGGTCTTTGGAGCTGATATCTTTCGGCAATACCTTTAGATTGGTGTAATTATTTGCCGGCGCTACAGGTTTTGTAGACGTGGCCGCAGTGCTTATCAGGGCAACTGCAGCCAACGTTACTACAACGCCCACTTTCTTATTTATCTTCAATTTTAAGCTTAGTTATGCCTTTACGGCGTGTACGTTTAAATTTACTTCCAGTTCATCGGCTATGGTGCTTGTTCCGCCAACACCAAAATCTTTCCTTTTTATGCTGAATGAACCCTTAAATAAATAGCCGTCGGCAGATGGTGAAGCCGTAAAAGGGAACGATACCTGTTTGGTTTTATCCTTGATGGTTAGTTTTCCGCTTAGGTTATAAGCCCCATTTTTTGCCAGGGTAATTTTATCGGACACAAAATGGATGCGCGGATAGTTTTTTATATCAAAATAGCCGTCGTCTTTCAGGTGCTTGTCGCGCAAGCTATTATCTGTGTTTACCGTAGCCGCGTCGATGCTTACATCAAAGCTGCCATTAGCCGGATTTTGGGGATCAAAATTTATGCTGCCAGTAAACCCACTAAAGGTGCCTGTCACATCAAAACCAAAGTTGCTGATCTTAAATGTCAACGCTGAGCTCTGGTCTACCGGCTTATATTGTGCAAAGGTGACCCGTGCGGCAGCAAAAAACAGGAGAAAAAATAATGTCGTTTTCATCTTAACGTATTGGGGATTATTGACCTGTGGTCATTGCGGTAGCGTCCATCAATGGAATATCGGTTATAGCCAGGGTATGGTCGTGTTCCACGTAATTTACACTGGTTAAGCCGAGCAGGGTCCGCAGTTTTTCGGCAGGCACTTTCATCGGCCCAGGGGCAGGGGCTGTTCCCGGAGCCGGCTGTGGGAATGCGGTTGAATTGGCTGTATGGAAGGTGATGTTGCCCTCTACCTTTTGAATGGTTTGATGGATGTGCCCATTTAGCACGGATACCGACCCAAAGCGTTTTAAAAGCGATAAGGCCTGTTCGCTGTCCTGGGTGCCCCAGCCCCATTGCGGGTAGATGGCCCACATCGGGATATGGGCAAATACAACTATGGGAGTGCTGCTTGAAAAGCCTTTTAAATCATTCTCCAGCCATTTCAATTGATCGGCGCCGATATAACCCAGGCCGCCGTCAACGTGATTGGTTACATTTACCAGCCCGACAAAATGTACGCCATTGGAGTCGAAACTGTACCACCCGTCTCCCTGGGCGCCTTTGCCAAAGCGATCCATGTAAAGTTTGCCGTTATCGGTCCAGTCGTGCTCGCCGGGGACATAAAATACTTTTTCAGTTTTTGTGCTCTTTAACGATTGTTCAAGAGTATCAAATTCATCGGCCTGTGCCAGGTGCGAGAGGTCGCCGGTGTGCAATACAAATGCCGGCGCCGAAGGCATGCTGTTGATCTTTGCGATAGATGCCTGCAGGGTTCCTACCACGTCCGGGTTAGCAGCTTTACTAAAGCCGATGTGGCTGTCGCTGATCTGTACAAAACTGAAGTCGGATTGCGGCATGATCAGCCCTTTTTTGAGGCCGCCTGTTGTTTTGTCGATCATCTGGCTCATGCCATACGATTTCAGGATGCCGCCCGACATCATCCAAAGTACGCCTGTCCCCGCCCAGGCCATGCAGGTTAAAAACCCCCTGCGGTCAATGCCGTCATTATTGGCTTCGTGCGTGTGGTCATGATCGTGCTGAAAGTGGTTCTTCATAATTCTTTTTTTTTAATGATGATTGAAATACACCACGAAGAAATATAAAGCGACACGAGCCCTAAACTATTTTACATGAAGCCGGGGAAATACTTGATGAAAAGTGTTTTTGAATAAAAAATGTGTCCTGATTGAAGGGATGGTACGATTAGGGCGACAAAGAAAAATCGCACGAAGCGGGGTTGCGATGGAGTTTAGGGGGACTTTTGGGTTAAAGCGCTATTTTGGCATATGCCTGCGATGCAAGGATGTCTTCCTTTTCCAATTCCGGATGGTCGGTGGTGATATGGTCAAAAGTCATCCCCGAAGCAACCAGGTCAATTATCACCTCCACGGGCCATCGCATATGCCTGATGCACGGCTTGCCATGGCATATATCGTTATCGAGAGTGATCCTGCTCAGTGAATACTCCATATTTTAATTTAGCGAATATCCAGGTAAAAACCAATTCGGCCAGTCTTAATGTCCGAATCATTTTTTAACGGAAGGTTTCACGTCAGCCTTCTTTGCAGGAGCTTTTACTTCCGCCTTTTTCTTTCTCCTCGTTTCGGCATACACGGCGCCACCTAATCCCAGCACCAGTAATATCGAGCCTGCCAATGAAATTTTCTCACCTGTATAGTAGGAAGCAGGGTGAAAGATGAATTCCACTTTGTGGTTGCCCACAGGTATCTGGGCCGCCCGCAGCACGTAATCGGCCCGGAAATATGGTGCTTCCACACCGTCGATATACATTTTCCAGCCCTTATCGTAGTAGATCTCTGAAAAAACGGCAACCTCCGGCCCCGGGGCGCTACTTTTATAGAGCATATCGTCGGGGCTGTATTTTGACAATATAATGCTTGCGCCCTGCGTGTTGCCTAAAGACAGATTAGTATCGATCATTTTTCGATAGCTTTTATCAACTATTGCTTCGTTTTTAGGATCGAATGACGAAATGGCCTTCATTTCGTCGTCGGCATTTTTAACGAATTTCACACTTTTAACAAACCATGCGTGTCCGCAAGCGGTTGCATTAGGTAATACTTTATAATTATGTGCCGTATCCTGGGTGACAATGAATTTGGTATTTAGCATGTCCAAAACATCATGGTTGGGTGGATTTGTCGCTAATTGGTTATCCATTAATTCGTCGTACCTTTTTAAACGTGCAGCTGAGTACCCGCTTATAGACTTATGAAAGAAGGGATTTTGTTCGTCATTTTTTATTTCAGCTGTCAGGTCAAACACCCTGAAATCCGGATCGGCAGTCCGGGTATTAATTTGATTGATCAGTAAATCAACTTCTCTTGGCTTTACTAATTGGTCGGCACTCTGTTGATCCTGGAAATTCGAATCCTTCAGATAGCGCTTATCTACCTGCCACATATCCGTTAGTATGAGCGCAAAAAGAAGGATAGAAAATAGAGTAACATTGATCTTTTGTTTAATAAACGCCCACAAAATGCCGAAGCTAATAGCTATAAAAATCAAGGTTCTTATAGCGTCGTTACGTTCCAGGTCGGTTCTGTCACTCACTACAGCATTTGCTATGCTATTAGCTGTGGCGCTGTCTCCGCGAAAGGCCTTTGTGAGATAGTCAATTCCCGTTTGAGCCTCGGCGGATCTGAAACTTAAGAAAAGCTGCGGCAAAAGGATTAAAACTAAAGTAAGACCACCTGCAATATATAAAGCAAGCTTTAATTTTTTAAATACAAGCTTTTTGTCAGTCGAAACAATAATTTCCTGGATGGCAAGTAAGGCCATTATTGGGAAGCATATGCTTGCAACCGCCAGTATTGATTCAACAGCCCGAAATTTGTTATATAGCGGAAAATAATTGAAAAACAAATCTGATAGATAGGGCCAATTTTGGCCGAATGACAAAAGCATAGTTAAAAGCACTGTTCCCAATAGCCACCATTTTATCCGGTTCTTCACAATTAACAGTCCAAATAAAAACAGGAAACAAATAACCGCGCCAAAGTAAAATGGGCCGGATGTGCCCGGTTTATTACCCCAATACATGGAAAGGCCGGGAATACCTCCCATTTGTTGCGCGTAAGTAACCGCCTGGCCTTCCGGGATTCCTTTATCCATAAAAGCTTTGGCAGTTGCAGAATTTTGATCAATGTTATCCGAATAGGATGCGCCGCCGTAGGCATTTGGGATCAGGAAAGTGAAGCATTCCGCCACACCCTGACTCCACTGGTAAGCGTAATCCCTGGTTAACCCATTACTGGGCTCTTTTGTGTTTTGTTTTAGGTTTGACGGCCCCCTGTAACTGTATTTGCTGTATTCGAGCGTGCTCCACAACAGTGACGCATTTACCAGTAATGCTAAAAATATTGCGGCAGCAAGGCAGGCAAAAGATTTCAAAAATGCCGGTAAAGTCTTTGTTTTGATGGCATGATAAAGCTCAATACAAACCAATATAACCAGGGCCATAAGCAGGTAATAGGTCATTTGTATATGGTTTGCCTTAAACTCCAGCGCCATAAATAATGCCGTCAATGCTCCACCAAGCAGGTATCTTCCCCGCAGTGTTAAAATAACACTCGCAATGATTGGCGCAAAAAAAGCGATAGCCAACGCCTGGTTTGAGTGGCCGGCGGCAAGCAAAATGATATTGTAGGACGAAAACGTAAAGGCAACCGCACCCGCTGCTGCCAGCCAGGGATTGAGTTTTAACACCGTAAACAAGAAGTACGTGCCACACAACAATAGAAGCACGTCGTAAATTGGATTCGGAAAAACTGCGATTAACGTTTTAACAATAGTGGATGCGATGTTATTTGTATAGGGCGCCCATATTTGATAAGCAGGCATTCCCCCGAAAATTTGGTTGGTCCATAAAATGGTGGTATCCCTTGCACGGTAATCATTGATTTCTTTTTGGGTTGATTGAGCGCCCATAACATCCACCTGGCCCAACGTTTTACCCTGGAAAGCAGGCGTAAAATAAGCAAAGCATATCACTATAAATAGCAGAGCAATCAAAAGATGAATGCCATTGCGCTTAAACCAAGTGTTCATATCTATTTTTTAAAAATGTTTAATTTCCTGTTGTTACTTTTTTGTTTTGGTCGCGACTTCCACCGATAGGTTTTTCTTTATTTCTATGTACGCTGCGCCGCCTAAAGCCAGTACAAGCAAAACAGATCCTGCCAGCGAAATTTTTTCGCCGGTGTAATAGGAAGCGGGATGGAAAACAAACTCGACCTTATGACTACCGGCCGGAATTTGCGCGGCCCTTAACAAATAGTCGGCACGAAAATAAGGGTGATCCACACCATCTATGTACATTTTCCAGCCTTTATCATAATATATCTCTGAAAAAACGGCGACCCGGTTGGTAGTCGAACTGGTTTGATATGTTAAATGATCGGGATTATATTTAGTCAATTTAATAGTAGCAGTAGAATCACTGCCTGGTAGGCCTATGGTAAATAGCTGTTTATACTGCTTATCCGCAATCGCTGTATCTTTTGGTGAAAAATATTTTAGCGCCTGCATTTCCTGATCAGCATTGTTTACCACCTTGACTCCTTTTACAAACCACGCGGGTCCACAGGCAGTGGGGTTTTTGAGGCTGTCCGCGTTTTTTGTACCGGCCTGAATGATGATATATTTAGTGTTCAGCATATCCAGTACATGATGGTTTGGCGGATTCTGAGCCAGTTGGTTATCGATCAATTCATCGTATCTTTTTAGACGGGCGGCTGAATAGCCGCTTATGGATTTATGAAAATATGGATTGATATTATCCTGTTTTATATTTGCAAAATCTGCATAATCGAATACGCGAAAATCGGGGTCAGGGTCCCCGGAAATAACACTGTCTACCGGACGTGGTTTAATCTGCTGTTCCACCTCTTGCTGGTCCTGGAAATTAGCCTCTTTCAGGTAGCGTTTATCTATCTGCCACATGTCGATTAACACGAGGGCAACTAATAATAGTGAAAAAACAGTCAGGTTTATTTTTTGCCTGATAAACAGCCATACCATACCAAAGGATACCACTACAAATATTAATGATCTGATCGCGTCCGCACGTTCAAGGTCTTCCCTGTCATTTACGATAGCGTTAGCAATACTATTTGCCATTATGCTATCACCTTTGAGGGCCTGGGTTAAATAGCCAATTCCGGTTTGAAAATCGCTTGGCTTAAAACCCAAAATAAGCGTAGGCAAAGCAATTAAGAGCAAGCAAAGGCCACCGGTAATATAAAAGGCAAGTTTTAATTTTTTTACGATGTCCTTTTTATCCGTAGCGTTGACCACTTCCTGCACCGCAAGAAAGGCCAGTATGGGGAAACATATGCTCGTAACGGCAATTATTGATTCTACAGTACGGAACTTATTATAGAGCGGGAAATAGTTAAAAAACAAGTCGGACACGTACGGCCAGTTCCCGCCGAATGATAGTAGCAGGGTAAGAACAACCGTACCGAAAAGCCACCATTTAATACGGTTTTTGACAATAAACAGCCCAAATAAGAAAAGAAAACAAATTACGGCGCCAAAGTAAAACGGCCCGGAAGTAGACGGGCGTTTTTCTCCCCAATAGGTGGATAGGCCCGGAATACCGTTCATTTGCTGCGCATAAGTGGCCGCCTGCTCCTCTGCAACTCCCTTAGCTATAAATACCTTTGCCGTTGCCGAATTCTGATCTAACATTTCGGTCCCTGTGCCCCCGCCGTATGCATTTGGAACCAGGAAGGTAAGGCATTCTCCAACTCCCTGGCTATATTGATAGGCATAGGTTTTGTCCAACCCGCTACTCACTTCCTTTTTATTTTGAGTAAGATTGGACTGCCCGCGATAGCTGTATTTGCTGTACTCCATGGTGCTCCAAAGCAACGAAGCGTTTACCATAAGCGCCAACACGATTGCAGCGGCCAGGTATGCCAATGATTTAAAAAATGGCCGGGTCGTTTTAAATTTTATAGCGTGGTAAAGCTCAATTCCAATTAAAATAGCCAATGCCATCAGCAGGTAATAGGTCATCTGGATATGATTGGCCTTAAATTCAAGCGCCATAAACAAGGCAGTTAGGGAGCCACCGAGCAGGTATTTGCCCCTAAGGGTTAAAAAAACGCTGGCTATAATTGGCGCAAAAAATGCAATTGCCAAAGCCTGGTTGGAATGGCCTGCCTGGAGCAGAATTATGTTATAGGACGAAAAAGTAAATGCAACGGCTCCGGCAGCGGCGAGCCATGGATTTAATTTTAAAACGACGAATAAGAAGTAGGTGCCGAATAACAAAAGCAATACATCGTAAATAGGATTTGGAAAAACCGTTACGAGACCTTTGATGACCCATGTTGTGATGTTATCAGCGTAAGGCGCCCAGACCTGGTAGGCGGGCATACCACCAAATATTTGATTGGTCCACAAAATGGTGGTGCCACTGGCCTTGTAGTCATTAATTTCTTTTTGTGTGGACTGCGCGCCAATAACGTCATATTGCCCTAAAGTTTTTCCCTGGAAGGCCGGAGTGAAATAAAAAAAACATATCACTAAAAAAATTGCAGCAACTAAAAAGTGTATGCCATTTCGCTTAAGCCAAATATTCATCTAAGTTTTTAACGAGGGTAATTGTAATCTCCAAAAATAGAAATTACTATGGGAATAGGAATTATATGTTTTACTGATTTGGGGAGCGACAAATCAACCTGCTCAGGCCATATCCCTGAAGAGAAAAAACAGGCCGACCAGGATGCAAATATTAACAATATATGCAATTAGTGTAACCCTGTTCGAAAATTCTTCAATATTTCGGCGGATGGTGTAATAATTATACCAGGCCAGGATGGCTATAACCACCCAAAAAAACAAGCTGATGTGTTCCTTATCGGTGAACAACGCAGTGCTCAAAGCAACCACGATGTAGTTTGCTATTACGAGGATAATAGAATCAGGTGTATTATTATGCCTCGGTCGCCTTTTGAATACTTCCTCGGGTATCATGAGGTATGGTTATTTTACTTCTTCGTAATCGATAAAATCCCCTGCTGAATCGGGAATGGAGCCTTTTTTCTTGTTTTGCGGCGGGACATAATCAACCTTCACATCTGCCCGCCCGGTATTGGCCCGATTATAATTTTGCTGTTGATTTTCAGTTGCACGATATTGGTGCTGTTGCTGTTGTTGCTGCGCCTGGTTTACTACCTTTTGAAAAAGAACAGGGATCAGAAAACGGAAAACGGCCCGTAAGATGTAAAAGATCAGAACGCATATAAAGAGGAAGTCCAGAAGCTCGCCCATGGTAAAATAAATTAGCTGTCAAATATAAGTATTATAACGTCAAAATTGTTTTCGTATGATGTCATGCAGATTTATGACATCTTTTTGATGGGAATTGTTACAAGCAGCGCTCAAATGTCAGCAAAAACCGTTTCGAGGTTAAGCTCAAAACCAGGGAGAATAGGCGTTGTGACAATTTCCCCGCTGGTCATCAACTTCGAAGCCTGGTATTTTGAGTTGACCAGCGTGTACTTTAAAAACGACCTGTCCTGCGGAGAGACGATCCAATATTCTTTTACGCCTGATTCC
>Ga0302309_10001865_pt1 | contig 18373 bp, 14 predicted proteins | sample III_Palsa_N1_1_FD_200453 | JGI IMG/M metagenome (GOLD analysis project Ga0302309, IMG submission 200453) | Peat permafrost microbial communities from Stordalen Mire near Abisko, Sweden - III_Palsa_N1_1 | ecosystem: Environmental > Terrestrial > Soil > Palsa > Peat permafrost | place: Sweden... | reverse complement strand
CTTAATTCATCTTCCGCTTCTATTACTACTTACGGAACTATGACGGCGTCTTCTGTATCCGTAAGCAATGGCCAATGGAACAATTATGGCAACGTTACTGTAACTTCAAATGTAACATTAAGCGGGCAAGGCAAGTTGGTTAATGATGGGACTCTTATTGTAAAATCTGACCTTGCCAATGGAAATGTCATTCAGAACTATGGGCTATTATCTGTAGGCGGTGTGCTTACTAATAATATTAATACCACATTTACTAATGGATGTACTGTTGATGTAACAGGCAGCAATATGGTAAATGATCAGGGCGTACAGTTTCAAAATGGCGGAACTATTTCCATTGTTGGCCAGCTACAGTTTAACGGGACAGTTAGCGCTTTAAATCCGGGGTCAATTATTGAGGCTGCAAGTGTTACTACTACCGGTTCGTCAACCTTTACAGACAACGGTTCTGGCTGCGCCTTGATAAGCCTTAACGGTACGGCAAACCTTACCCAGACAACCTTTACTGGGCCAATAGCTTTCTGCGATCTGAATGCCAGCGGTATTACTACCAGCAACGTACAGTTTAATAGCGGAGCCTCTATTAGCTGTTCTAAATGCAGTTATACGGGAGGTTTGGCAAATGGCAGGTATGCGGCTTTGGGTACGCAACAAAATTCGCCTCAAGCAGCGCAGATTAATATGTTCCCTAACCCCGCTAACAATGGACATACAGCCATTACTTTAAGCAATAGCGACTTCACCTACAAGGTATATACAATACAAGGTATATTAGTAACAGAAGGTAAGTCTGCCGGGCATGAAGCCTCTCTGTATCTGGAAAACGCTCCAGCAGGCCTATATATAGTTCAGGTAAAAGATTTACTGGACAATATCTACACTGAAAAGCTAATTGTTGGAGAGTAATTAAGAAAAGCTTTAGTAAGACAATAAAGAAGGCCCTGGCATTTGCCGGGGCCTTTTCGTTTTTATAAAGCGCAACTTATTTTTTGACTGACGAGGGTTATAGTAAAGCCATAATAATTTACCGCGAGAATAAAGCTCATTTATGCTATAATTATTTCCCCCTTGTGCTTAAGCTTGCGGGATCCGATAGGGGGCCAAGAGGATGAGTTTCTTAAAACCTGTCTCTTCCATGCCAACTGGCGCCCGTTCAAAACGGCCAAAAACCTTACATGCTCAAAAAGTTTTCAGTTAAATTAGCAATAGAAAGCAATACGATTAGCAATAAAATATCAATGAAAAACAATGTGCCAACGGGTGCCAGGTAAGTTTAACCCTCAACTAGTAGTTTTTTAGGTAGCACAAACCCTAATTCTTTACCCGCTTTAGTTATAAATTACCTAATTAGTAAAATGGGCCAACTCTTAAAAAATGCCAATTGGCACAAAAATAAAGAAAAAATTGCCACAGTTAGGTTAAAAAAATAACTTAAAAGATTAAAATAAGCCATAAAAATCAGATTTTCACTTTAAAATTTGCCCGTTTATTCATTTTTTTAACACCTTTATTTGCATTATTTAGTTCTGTTTTATCCTTGTTTTATTCTACGTTTATTGGTTTAGTATAACAAAAACACTTTTATTTGATATTTAATTTATAGAAAACACACAAAAGTAGTTGCTTTTTAATCTCTAAATCACATACCTTCGCAACATTATAAACCAAAACCACTCTTAAACTATGAAAAAATTGTTTCTAGCATTTTCTTTATTAACAGCAACATTTGCAGCTAATGCACAAAATCAGACTCAAACAACACCGGCAAATACCCCCATTCTTTCCAAGAAGGGATATTCCATCCTTCCTGAGGCAGGCGACTGGGGCTTAAGCTTTTCTGCAAGTCCGATAATTAATTATTTTGGCAATGCTTTCCATGGCACTGGCGTTTATACTGCGCCAACCACCAGCTACACAACTCCATACCCTAATATTGCTCAGCCAATTACAGCCATTACGGGTAAATATTTCCTTGATGCAAATACAGCCGTAAGAGCGTTATTAGGGGTTAATATGACATCTAATACTCAGAAGGCGTTAGTTGATCAGGCTGGTTCAACCTCAACTCCTCCGGCCCAGGTCACAGATAAATTTACCGCCTCTACTACAGGATTTTATATTGGCGCCGGCCTTGAAAAAAGAAAGGGCATAGGCAGAGTGCAGGGATTTTATGGAGCACAGGCAATATTAGGTATTGCAAGTTCTTCTAATAAATATACCTATGGCAATTCACTAACAGCCACTCATCAAAACGATGCGCCTCAGTTTGGTCAGGCAAATGGCTTGTTGCAAACCAAATCAGGCAGTACATTTACTATTGCAGTAGTTGGGTTTATAGGAGTAGAATACTTCTTTGCCCCTAAAGTTTCTCTAGGAGCAGAATACCAGTGGGGGCCGTCAATGAGCTTTACCGGACAAGGGTCAACTAAAGTTCAGACCTGGAACGGAGCTACTAATAGCGTAAATACCACTACTACTAAAGGCTATACCGCTGGTAGTAACGCCACAAGCCTGGGCTTAGGCGCAGGCTTGACTTCTGTTAACTTAAATTTCTACTTCTAAAAAAAAATTACTATAACTAATAAATAAGGCTCCGATTGGAGCCTTATTTATTATACTATAACAACGCTTATTTAGCGTGGGTATATAGTTTAGATACCTCGTCCCAGTTAACCACGTTCCAAAAAGCGGTAAGATAATCCGGCCTTCTGTTTTGGTATTTAAGGTAGTAGGCATGTTCCCAAACATCAACTCCCAAAATAGGAGCGCCCTTTACTTCAGCAATATCCATCAATGGGTTGTCCTGGTTAGGAGTTGAGCTAATTTTAAGCTCGCCGCCTGTAACAGTCAGCCACGCCCATCCGGAACCAAAGCGGCCTACGCCTGCAGCGCTAAACAATTCTTTAAACTTATCAAAAGACTCGAATTGTTTGTCAATAGCCGCCGCCAATTCGCCGCCAGGTTTTCCGTGCCCTTTTGGAGTAAGCAACTTCCAGAACAATGAGTGATTGTAATGTCCGCCTCCGTTATTCCTAACAGCTGCAGGCGCTTTGCTGATGTGCGCCAGTAGCTCCTCAATGGTTTTACCTGCAAGCTCAGTGCCGTCAACCGCTTTGTTAAGATTGGTTACATAAGCCTGGTGGTGCTTGCCATGGTGGATTTCCATAGTTGTTTTGTCAATATGTGGCTCCAATGCGTCTGGCGCGTATGGTAAAGCCGGTAGTTCAAAAGCCATAAAAGTATATGTTTAAGTTGTTAAAAATTTAAAATAACTATCCGGTTGTCATATAAGTTTATGCCTTAAAAATTAAGATGACAAACGAATCAAAGCCTCCATTTTAAAGGATCGGTATTTGGAAAATTATTTTACTTTGCGATATAATAAATTCCCCCAATTAGGACAAATGTAATAAGCGATAAGAAATAGTTATTACATGATTTTTTAAATAAGTTATATCGTTTACTTATTTTCCACCCTGTTCCTAAAAATAGATATAAAACATAAAGACATAAAAAACGTTACAAAAAGCAGGTAGCCAATAAATTTAATTGCTTCTCAGTTTAGTAAAAAATCTTAGCATTAGCTCCTCGCATTCCTTTTTCATTATCCCCCTTAACACCACTGTTTTAGGATGCAAAATGCGTTCTTGTATGCGTTCGAAGCCTTGCCGAGCATCAGTAGTGGCAAATACCACCCGCCTGAACTGAGACCAGAAAGCCGCCCCGGCGCACATTATACAAGGTTCCACCGTTACAAATAAGTCGCACTCGTTAAGGTATTTATTTCCAAGGTGATTTGCCGCTGATGTCATGGCAATCATCTCTGCATGGGCGGTAGCGTCGTTTAATCGTTCTGTTTGATTATGGGCGCGGGCTATTACTTTATTATTGCAAACCACCACGGCTCCTATAGGCACTTCATTCTCCTCAAAAGCCTGCAAAGCCTCTTTATAGGCCTCCTTCATAAAATGCTCGTCGCTGTGTATAGATAGCTCCACTACTTTGCTTTTTTCCTGGAATTTAAGTCTTTAAAGGTTTCCTTGCTATTCTTTCCTTTTTTTTCCGGTTCAACCTGCTGTACAACATTTTTGCTAACCTGTGCGTCGTTTAGTTTCACCGTCTGCATTACAGCTTTGGCGGTTGCCTGCCATTTGCCCATGTATTCTTGCGGACAAGTGAAGTTAAAGATAAATACCCGATTATTAATAAGGGCGTATTGCAGGTAAGTATATTTATGGGTCTGGTCTATTTCTGAGGTAAACTCAAAAACAATGTAGTTTCTCTTTTTAATTGGCTGTATCAAACCTTTTTGTATAAAATCTACCTTGTTATAAAGGCTTAATATGGTAGACAGGTAAAAGTCCTTCAAGATGTTTAAATCGCTGCCAGGAAATTTCGCTTTGCTATCATTAACCCCAAAATCAACCACCCTGTCGAGGCTGGTATACATGGCAAGCGGCTTTTTTGTAGAGGGATAGCGTTGGGCAATGTCGTTATCGGACATCGGTACAAAGTCCGAAGGCAGCGAAACCGTTACCCCTTCCGCTATTTTTTGGGAATGAAGCTTAGGCACTGAAGCTGAGGAAAATAAGAGGATGCTTAATAAGAATGCGAGTAATTTCATGTATTAAAATTTACAATGCGCAAGTTATAAACTTTATTTCTGAAACAGAATCCCGAATTGACTTTAAAACCAAATAACAAATAGTTAAATTCGCCTTTTGCAAATTAAAAATATGTTAAGAACAACAACTTGTGGAGAACTAAGAATCTCTGATGTAAACAAAGAAGTAACGCTATGCGGCTGGGTAGCAAGGGTAAGGGACAAGGGAAGTATGCTGTGGGTAGACCTAAGGGACCGTTATGGAATAACCCAATTGCTTATTGACGAGGGCAAGACCGATAAAGCCATTGTAGAGGCCGTGCGAGGACTTGGAAGAGAGTTTGTAATAAGGGCGCAGGGAACAGTGATAGAGCGCCTTTCTAAAAACCCTAAAATGCCAACGGGGGATATAGAACTAAGAATACAAAGTTTGGAAGTTCTTAACGCAGCCAAAACGCCGCCATTTATTATTGAGGACGAGACCGACGGAGGCGAAGAGCTTAGGATGAAATACAGATACCTGGATTTACGCAGGAACATAGTACGCAAGAACCTGGAGCTAAGGCATCGGGTGGCGGCTGAGACCAGGAAGTACCTTGACTCGTTACACTTTATTGAGGTGGAAACACCGGTGCTTATTAAATCTACGCCAGAGGGGGCGAGGGACTTTGTAGTGCCTTCGCGGATGAACCCTGGTCAGTTTTACGCCCTGCCGCAGTCGCCGCAAACGTTTAAACAGTTGCTAATGGTATCGGGCTTCGACCGTTACTTCCAGATAGTAAAATGCTTTAGGGACGAAGACCTGCGGGCGGACAGGCAGCCGGAGTTTACACAGATTGACTGCGAAATGTCCTTCGTAACACAGGCAGATATACTACAAACCTTTGAGGGACTTACCAGGCATTTGTTTAAAACCGTTAAAGGCATTGAGTTCGAGAAAGTGCCGCACATGACCTATGCCGACGCTATGCGTTACTATGGCAACGACAAGCCGGACACTCGTTTTGATATGAAGTTTGTAGAACTTAACGACGTGGCAAAAGGCAAGGGCTTTAACGTGTTCGACAGCGCCGAACTGGTAGTAGGCATTTGCGCCAAGGGCTGTAGCGAATACACCCGCAAAGAGGTGGATGAGCTGACGGACTTTGTAAAACGCCCTCAAATAGGCTCAAAGGGATTGGTGTACGTGAGGTACAATAAGGATGGTTCTTTAAAATCAAGCGTAGATAAGTTTTACAACGAGGAGGAACTGAAGAAGTGGGCGCAGCAATTTAACGCTGAACCGGGCGATTTACTATTAGTACTATCCGGCGAGGCCAAACAAACCCGCCCTGCCCTTTCGGAGCTACGGCTGGAGATGGGCAAACGGCTTGGGCTTAGAGATAAAGAAGTATATTCTGTGTTGTGGGTAGTAGACTTCCCTTTGCTGGAATGGAACGAGGACGAGAAAAGATGGTTCGCCATGCACCACCCCTTTACCTCGCCAAAGCCGGAAGACATTGCCCTTCTGGACAAAGACCCGGGGGCGGTTCGCGCTAACGCATACGACCTGGTAATAAACGGCGTAGAAGTGGGCGGCGGTTCCATAAGAATACACGACAGGCATTTGCAGGAGATCATGTTTAAGAAGCTGGGCTTTACAGACGAAGAAGCTAAGTCCCAGTTTGGCTTTTTGATGGACGCTTTTGAATATGGGGCGCCACCGCATGGCGGCATTGCCTTTGGCTTCGACCGCTTGTGCTCGCTCTTTGGCGGGGCGGACTCTATCCGAGATTTCATCGCCTTCCCAAAGAACAACGCGGGCCGCGATGTAATGATAGATTCTCCTTCTGTAATTTCTAACGCCCAACTGGACGAGCTGAAGATACAGGTGAAGGCGAATGCCACTGTAAAATAGCCTGTTAGGGCAGCGGTAGCCCCTAAACTACGGGTTATAATTAACGCTTTTTCTGTTGTGCCAATTGGCATTCTTATGGTAGTTTACTAGTTGAACAATTAGGCAATCTACTACTTGAAAGCATAAACCATAGGAGTTTGTGCTACATCATTTTCTACTAGTTGATAAAAAATCTTACATGCATAAAATTTTCTCTCTGTTATTGCCCTGTTAATTTTCCTGTTATTTCCTGATAATTTGTCTGTTTTTGGGAGTAGGTATGTAAGGTTTTTACCGTTTTGAACGGGCGATGACAATTGGCATGCTTGAGTTGAAAGTTTAAAAAGTCATCCCCCGTACCCCTTTTACTTACGCGTAGGCTTTCGCACAAGGGGGACAAAAAAGTAGCACAAAAGAGGTGGGGAGTGGTAGAAAATGATAGCGGGTTACTCTATCAGCTAATAATTGCTGGCGCGCGTTTGCAACGCGTGCCCAATAAAAATTTGAATAAGTTTTTATTTAATGCGTTTTTTAATATATTAGCTAATAAGCAATTTCAACAAATTCTTACAGCTAGTCATGGGATTTACAAATGAATAATATAGTAAAAACGCCTAGTCAACATTATAGTCCTCTACGATACCCTGGAGGAAAATCTAGTTTATCAAATTTTTTATCCTCTCTAATTGAAGGCAATAAAATATCGGATTGTACGTATGTCGAACCTTACGCTGGCGGCTCTGGTGCTGCATTAACATTACTATTTTCAGAAAAGGTTGACAATATTATTATCAATGATTTCGATAAATCAATTTATTCATTCTGGAAATCCATTTTAACTCGTCCTTTGGATTTTATTGAAAAGATAAAAAGTACTGAAGCAACACTTGATGAGTGGCATAAACAAAGAGAAATATATAAAAATAAAAAATCCTTGCAGTTTGAATTAGGGTTTGCAACCTTCTTTTTAAATAGAACAAACCGATCTGGTATTATTGAAGGGGGACCAATTGGCGGAGCTAAACAAGATGGAAAGTGGCTTATTGATGCGCGGTTTAATAAAACCGGATTAATAGAAAGAATTAAAAAAATAGCTTCTTATAAATCACGAATCAGAATTACCAATCGTGATGGCATTGAACTTCTTAATACTATTTATAAAGAAAAAAAACAGTTTGTATATCTTGATCCTCCTTACTATGTCAAAGGAAGCTGCCTCTACCTTAATCACTATAACGAAGAGAGTCATGAAAAATTAGCAAAATTCCTTAATCGACATAATAGTTTTTACTGGATGCTTACATATGACAATGTTCCAGAAATTAAGAAACTATATAGTGACAGGAATCACTATAGTTTTAATCTTAATTATCATATTGATTTACCTAAACTTGGCAAAGAACTATTAGTATTATCAGATAAAATCAATTACTCTTCTAAATCCCTCCGCTAAAAATGATTATTGAGAAAGCTGAAATAAAAAAATTTCGAGGTTTTGAGGATGTTGAATTTAATTTGGGTAGCCAACTAACAGTATTTGCAGGGCAGAATGGTACACAAAAGACAACTCTTCTAGGAATGTTGACTCAACCATTTACAATTACTGCTGAAGATAACCCCATGAGAGATGAAAAGCCTCTATGTGGTGGATCATTTAAGTCTGCATTTAATGAAAAGTTCAAGCTATCTGAAACATTCGACAAGGCAAAAATGCACGAATGGACTTTACATATAAAAAGTGAACCAACCCCTTTTGTGATTGAAAGTATTTCTAGAAATAAGGCAGGAGAAATTCGTTTTTGGAGGAAAGGAAATCGCGACAAAGGTTCTGGTTATATTCAACTACCTGTTATTTATTTAAGTTTAAAACGTTTGATTCCAATTGGTGAAGATGATAAATTAAACGAAAATTCAAGCATAACGCTTACTAATGATGAGAAGGAGTTTTATAAATTATGGCACAATAAAATATTAATTACTTTTGATAAACTTGAAACAACCAACTACCTAGAAAGCCCAAGCAAGAATACTATAGGTATAACGACCGATTTATATGATTGGAAACAAAACTCGGCAGGACAGGACAACTTGGGGAAGATTTTATTAGCTATTTTATCTTTTAAAAGATTAAAAGATAAATATAAAAGTAAATATACTGGTGGTATTTTAGCCATCGATGAATTAGATGCTACTTTATATCCTGCCTCACAAATCAAATTAATTCTAGCACTAAGAAAGTTTGCATCAAATTTTAACATTCAAATTATTTTCTCAACTCACTCGCTGTCAATTTTAGAATCAGTATCTGAACTTCAAAAAGAATATAAGGAAGCTAGAGATCAAATTAAGGTTATCTTCTTAGAAAAAAATGACGATAAAATTCAAATAATACAAGATGTTAATTTTAATACAATAAAGCATCGTTTAAATGTAACTATTGAAGGTAAAGCTCAAGCAAAAATAAATGTCTTTACAGAAGATAAAGAGGCCGCAATATTTGCAAAGGCATTATTAAAAGGTTTAAAATCAAAACTAGAATTTATTGACTGCGCATTAAGTTGTAGTGGACTAATTAATTTGGCAAAGCAAAAGATACCTCCTTTCATTTTTCCTAACTCCATCATTTTTTTGGATGGTGATGTTAGATCAGATACTACACTAATGACAAAAATCAATACGTTATCAAACATCATAATTTTGCCATCTACTAGTTCACCTGAAAGAATATTAGCAGAATACTTATGGAAACTTGAACACAGTTCTGATGTCTGGAGTTCAATAAACAAAAATTATAGAAAACAAAACTGCTTTAAAGATATTACTATTTACGAAATTCGTAAAGATAGAGATAAAGCAAAGACATGGTTTAAATCTCAATTGAATGACTGGGGGCCAAATGCATCTAAGGTTATTAACCCTTGGATTAAAGCTAATAAAGAAGAGGTAGAGGAATTCATCGCAGACTTTACAGCCACTTATAATAAATTTGCAAAGGAATTACACTGGATATAATCACTTAGTTTAAGGCGCGCATTACAAACGCGCGCCAGCGTCTTATAATACTATTACTATCTAACTTTTCTCTTTTACTAGTTTCTGCAAGGCGAAGAGTTCGTCCCTTAGGCGGGCGGCTTCTAAAAAGTCCATTTCTTTGGCGCTCTTTTCCATCTGCCGCTGGGTTTGTTTAATCTGTTTCTCCAGTTCGGGCTTAGACATGTAGGCTATCACCGGGTCAGCGGCTATGCCTGCCGCTTCGTCGGATATGTAGTACTCTTTGGTAGGCTGTTTGCGGAAATCCATTCCGCTGGTTTGCGCAAAAATCTCTTCGGTAGATTTTAGTATCGTGCGCGGGGTTATGCCGTGCTCTGCATTATAATCTAATTGTATTCTTCTTCTTCTGGACGTCTCGTCTATGGCCTGCTGCATAGAGTCCGTAACCCTATCCGCATACATAATTACTTTGCCGTTTTGGTTACGCGCGGCCCTGCCTATGGTTTGCACCAGCGAGCGTTGGTTCCTTAAAAAGCCTTCCTTGTCCGCATCCATAATTGCCACCAGCGAAACCTCCGGCAAGTCCAGCCCCTCGCGCAGCAGATTAACTCCTACTAACACGTCAAACACTCCCAGCCTTAGGTCTCGTAATATTTCTACCCTGTCCAGCGTCTTCACTTCGGAGTGTATATAGCGGCACTTTATACCAATCCTATCCAGGTACTTGGTCAGCTCTTCTGCCATCCGTTTGGTAAGGGTAGTAATAAGTACCCGTTCTTTCAGTTGCACCCGTTTTCTTATTTCTTCCAACAAGTCGTCTATCTGCTGGGCGCTTGGCCTCACCTCTATTTCCGGGTCCAGCAGGCCGGTAGGGCGTATTATTTGCTCTACTACCACTCCTTCTGTTTTCCGTAGTTCGTAATCGGCAGGCGTTGCGCTTACGTAAATCACCTGGTTGGTCATGGACTCAAACTCGTTAAACGTCAGGGGCCGGTTGTCCAGCGCAGAGGGTAGGCGAAAGCCATAGTCCACCAGGTTCGTCTTGCGCGATCGGTCTCCGCCCCACATGGCTCGCACCTGCGGCATAGTAACGTGGCTCTCGTCAATTACCATTAGATAGTCGCTGGGGAAATAGTCCAGCAGGCAGAAGGGCCTTGTACCTGGGTTTCTGCGGTCGAAGTAGCGGGAATAGTTTTCTATGCCAGAGCAGTAGCCTATCTCGCGCATCATCTCTATATCAAACTCGGTGCGTTCTTTTATGCGTTTGGCTTCTTGGTAGCGCTGCTCAAACTCGAACAATTTTATCTGGGCCACCAGGTCGTCTTGTATTTCGTAAATGGCTCGGTTTAGCGCGTCTTTGCCCGTAACAAAAAGGTTGGCGGGGTATATGGTAATAAAGCCCTCTTCGTTCAGCTTCTTTCCGCTATCCGCCTCAATGCGGTATATGTTTTCCACTTCGTCGCCAAAGAAGCTAATGCGGTAGGCATAGTCCGCATAAGCAGGGTAAATGTCTACGGTATCTCCCTTTACTCTAAACGTGCCTCTTTTAAACTCTGCCGTAGTGCGGCTATACAAAATATCTACCAGAGCAAATAGTAATTTGTTGCGGCTGACGGTTTGCCCCTGCGAAACCTGTACTATGTTTTTTGCGAACTCCTCGGGGTTACCAATACCGTATATGCAGGAAATAGAGGCTACTATTATTATATCGCGCCTGCCGCTCATTAACGAAGACGTGGCGCGGAGCCTTAGTTTCTCTATCTCCTCGTTTATGGAAAGGTCTTTCTCTATGTATAAGTTGGAAGAGGCAATGTACGCCTCGGGCTGATAGTAATCGTAATAAGAGATGAAGTACTCTACCAGGTTATCGGGGAAAAAGCTTCTAAACTCGCCGTACAACTGCGCCGCAAGCGTTTTGTTGTGGCTTAGTATAAGCGTTGGCTTTTGTACATTTTGTATAACGTTGGCGACCGTAAATGTTTTACCGGAGCCTGTTACCCCAAGCAACGTTTGCCCCGGCTCTCCTTTTTTTACTCCTTCTGTTAATTGCTCAATCGCTTTGGGCTGATCGCCAGTGGGTACGTAGGAAGAAACAAGTTTGAAGTCCATAAGAAAAAAAGGCTAAGCGGTAAATTTACAGATCATTCCAGATCTGCCATGCTTTTTCGGCCTGAAGGTGTAACATTTCCAGCCCGTTTTTTGTTCTCGTCCCCTTTTCTTTTCCTTTTTTTAAGAAAAACGTTTCTTCGGGGTTGTACACCAGGTCAAAAAGAAAGTGGCTGGCCGTTAGCGCCTCGTAAGGTATTGCAGGGGCGGTATCTGTTTTAGGATACATGCCCAGCGGCGTTGTGTTTATTATAAGATGGTGTGATTTAATGAGGGAAGCGTCAACATCTTCATAACGTATTGTGTCTTTTTCTTCTTTACGAACCACTACTTTGTAAGGGATTTGCATATCCTCCAGGGCCGCCTTTACCGCTTTTGCAGCCCCGCCGGAACCAAGCACCAAGGCCTGGATGTCTTTGTAATCAGCAGGTATAAACTTTTCCAATGACGCTCTGAAACCGTGGTAATCGGAATTGTAGCCGATCAGTTTTCCGGAATTTACTTTTATAACGTTTACCGCTCCTATTTTTTTTGCGGGGGCATCCAGATCGTCCAGGTACTTAATTACCGCCTCTTTGTATGGGATAGTAACGTTTAAGCCTTTAAGATTGGGCTGTGAAGCAATAAGGGCGGGGAATTCGGCGATGTCTTTCAACTCAAAAAGTTCGTAAACTTTGCCCTGTATATTTTCCCGTTTGAATTTCTCTGTAAAATAACCTTTGGAGAACGAATGGGTAAGCGGATATCCTATAAGGCCGAATACATCCATAAGTAAAAAGAGGTTTAAGCTGTTTTACGAAGTTTGTGCCGTACGTATTCTATAACCGGCGGTAGTAGCGATAACAGGATGATGGCGAAAATAACCAGGGTAAAGTTTCTTTTTACTTCGGGTATTCCACCGAACTGGAAACCTGCAAAGGTAAATAGCGCCACCCATAATACTCCGCCTATTATGTTGAAGGAAATAAATTTGCCGTAATTCATTGTGCCCACCCCTGCAATGAAGGGAGCAAATGTTCTAATAATAGGAATGAAGCGGGCAAAAATAATGGTTTTACCCCCGTGCTTTTCGTAGAACGCCTGAGTTTTTAGCAAGTGTTCTTTTTTAAGAAGCATATAATCTCTGCTGAAAACCTTAGGACCAATAAATTTACCTATGGAATAGTTAAGCGTATCGCCCAGAAATGCAGCTACTATAAGAAGCCCGATAAGGAAATAAACATTAAACGAGCCAGTGGCGGCAAAAGCGCCCGCTGCAAATAGTAACGAATCGCCAGGCAAAAAAGGCATTATTACCAATCCTGTTTCTATAAAAATAATAAGAAAGAGAATGACGTAGGTAAGCGTACCGTAGTTGGCAATGATGGTTTCTAAATGCTTATCTAAATGAAGGAAAAGATCAACGAACTGCTTTACTAACTCCATTATAATGAGTTTAAGAAGTAATCAAACGTATCGCTTCTTAAGCCCAGCCTTAGCGTTTCCAGTGGAATAACTTCGTTTGGCGCAATATTGCCCAAATTTACGTTAGTGCCCAATAGTTTAATAAACCAAACCTGCTGTTCGCGTTGCGGGGCCTCCCATATTATTTTTTCGGAAGGGATTTTAGTTAAAATTTCTTCTACAAGGCCTGAACGCACTTCGCCTGACGAACGAAACAAGCCTACATTGCCGCCTTCTCTGGCCTCGCCTATAACTTTCCAGGCGCCGGCATCCAGTTCCGCTTGCATTAACTGTATCCATTTATAAGGAGGGATAATTTTTTGTACGTCTTTTGACCCAACCTCAGAAAGCACTGTTACCTGCCCTGCCAATGTTTTTATGTACTGGCACTTCTCATCGTGGTTCAAGTCAATAGAGCCATCGGAAACTTCGGCAAATGTCATTTGATATTTATCCAATAACTTTCTGTAGTCCTCAAACTGATTTCTTACAATAAAGGCTTCAAAAAGGGTTCCGCCGAAATAGGTAGGTATCTCCGCCGCTCTGTATACATCCAGCTTTTCTTTAAGATTAGGAGTTACATAAGAGGTAGCCCACCCTAATTTAACTATATCAATATACTTCCCTGCTACTTCTATTAAATTTTCAACATCTCTTACACTCAGGCCTTTATCCATTACCATGGTGTATCCTGCTGTTCTTGGTTTTTTTGTCCTCTCTGGGATTTTACTTAACGTAAAGTTATTATACATCGTCTTTTTTATACTGATCTATTATTTTATACAAAGCTTTCTGAGTCTCCAATTGGGGGAAAAAATCAAAAAGCGCTGTATGGCTTTCAAAGTTCAAAATTAATGCATTTTCTAAATAATTAAAGGCTTCTTTGTATTTACCTGCATTAATGTAATAAGCGGTTGCTCTATAATACAAACTGGCCTCGTCGGGAAGCGCGTCAATAGATTCAAGTATAAGATCAATAGCTTTGTTGTAATCTCCTTGCTCATAATGAATAAAGGACCAGGCTAGCCAGAGTTCAGCATCGGCAGGGTCTAAGTTACTGGCCTCTTCATAAGCTTCCAGGGCAGAGAGTATATTTCCTGTTTTATATTCCGCTTCCGCTTTTGTTATCCAATAATCTATATTTTCCTTTTCAAACTCCAACGCTTTATTTAAAAAGTGCAGAGCTTCGAATGATTTTTGCTGACTATCAAGGCATTTTCCTATTCCATGCCATGCCTCGTGGTAGGCAGGGTCTAGTTTGGTGGCGTACCTGTAATATTCAATAGCTTTAGTTATACTGCCTATTTTCTCATAACAAGCGGCAAGGTTACAATAGGTTTCGGCCTGGGCGTCTTCTAATTCGAGGGTTTTGAAATAGGAATCAATTGCCTTATCGTAAATGTTAAGGTTCATGTAACAATTGCCCATATTGAAATGCGCCGAGGCAAAGTTTTCATTAATTGCTATGGCGTATTCGTAGGCAGAAATGGCTTTTTCCAGTTCTCCTAACTTAAAATGAACAATTCCCATGTTGTACCAGGCATGGTAGGAATAAGGGTCTTTGTTTATGAATTTGTCATAATAATCAAGACTTTCTTCCAGCTGCCCCATAACATCCATGCAATATGCCAGTTCATAAAGAGCATCTTCATGGTTTATATTAAGGTCGATGGCTTCTTTGTAGCATTCAACTGCCTCTGGAAATTTCCCCCAATCCTGATAAGCCATGCCCATTGCATAGTAAACATCATCCTTGTCGTCGGTATTTTGCAAGGCTTCATTTAAAAGCTCCATCCCTTTCTCATATTCACCGGTTTGGGTAAGCAGCGTTGCCCGCATCATCATCACATCCACATCGTTAGGCTGAAAAAGCTCTGCCTTTTCTATATATTCCAAGGCCTCGTCAAATTTTTGCTTTTTTATTAACAGGTTGGCCTTATCCAGAAAAAGCTCTGTTGAATAAGGGTATTGCTCAATAGCATAATTACATGCCTTTAAGGCTTTGTTATATTTCCCTTCTTCGAGAAAATAATTTATAATGAATTCATATACACTTAAATCAAAAAATACTACTTCGCCGGTTTTAAGCATTTCTTCGAATCTTAATACCGAATCTTTACCCTCTGAATGTCTGGATTTATTTCTCATTTAGGTTAGGAGTTTCTTTAATTAAATATACTAATAAGAATATTATTACAAAGGGTTTTTATGGATTATTCCCTACATGCCTCTCTTTGCCAAAACGTCACATGTCCAACCTATGGTATCGTTTATATCCCGAAAGTTAAAGTTTAACTTAGCGCTTACTTTGCTGTTATCATAAAAATACTTTAAGCGCGAAATTCGGGCTGTTTCTTTAGTTATAACCGGGTCTGAACCTGTAAATAAGGCTTTTAACGCTTCGGCTCTCCAGGCTATTTCAGATAGCAAAACGTTTGCCTCAAAAAATGGCGGTCTTTTATTAAAGTTAACTGCTATTCTTGCAAATAAGTCTTTGTAGCTAATTTTTCCAGCATTTAAAATAAATCTCCCGGTATATATATTTTTTTCGATTAATCGAATTACCACTTCTGCAACATCTCTTACATCAACATAATTTAGTTCTCCGGGGGTGTAAAAAGGAGATTTGTTCCAAACATATTTAAAAATTTTTGTGCTGCCATTGTTTATTATGCCAGGGCCAAGAACTACTGAGGGATTAATTATTACAGCACTAAGCCCTTCTTCTATTCCCCGCCAGACTTCCAATTCGGCCATGTATTTTGAACGGGCATAGTTTGTATTTTCATCAGAATCCTCCCATTTGGATGTTTCATCAATAACCTCGCTTTTGCCCCTTCCAAGGGCAGCAACAGAGCTTATATGGTAAAATCGTCCGATATTGTGCTTTAATGCTATATTCACCAAATTTGCTGTGCCGTCAATATTTGTTTTCATCATCTGCTCTTCCCTCTTTTTTGAGAATGATACCAAAGCTGCCGAATGGATGATACTATCAACGCCTTTAATGCAATCATTAAGCAATAAAACGTCCATAATATCGCCTTCTACCCATTGAATTAGATGTGCAATATCTTCAACTAACAACAAATCAGAGTTCTTTCTTTTTAAAGCCCTTACCGGATAGTTTTGCTCTAACAGTCTTTTGGCAATCTGGCTTCCAACTAATCCGGTTGCGCCGGTTAAAAAAATCATTGCAGAAGCGTGTTGTTTAATAAATCTAATTTTAACAGCTTAGAGTAAATCCTACTCTTCATTGACTTTTCAAGTGCATTCATGTGTCTTATCCCGTGACAATCGCTTCCGATAAAATCAACCATGTTATTATCAATGAGTTTTTCTGCAAATTTTTGAGCGGTTGGAGAATAATATCCTGAAATAGAGTTTGTATTAAGCTGAAATAAAACGCCTTTCTCTTTTATCTCCTCATATCTTTCAAAATCGGAATATAAATAGGTATACCTTTCAGGGTGGGCTAGTATGGGTTTATAACCTATCGCTTTCATAAGAAATATGGTTTCATGGAGTTGGGCAGGCTCATTAATATAAGATGTTTCGAAAAGAACATATTTACTATCTCCAAATGATAGAAGGGGCTCGGATTTTTTAAGAGAAGCTACAAGCCATTCATCCAGATAATATTCTGCACAGGCTTCTAAGACTATTTCAATTTTGCTTTCGGCAACCAGTCTTTTTAATTCCTGTAGTTTTTCATTAATACCCAAAGGAGTGTTTTTATAAAAATCACCCATGATATGTGGGGTTGTTATAAGTTTTTTATAGCCAAGTTCAGAGAATTTTTTCACCATCTCCAAAGCCTCAGTAAAATTTTCAACACCATCGTCTATTCCTGGTAATAAATGAGAATGAATATCAACTTTTATGGGATTTATAGCGCCTTCTTCTTTGCCTGAGAAAAACTTTTGAAACCAATTCATGCTTTTCTAGTTACAAAAAAATCTTTGATTTTAGAAATACGGCTCTTTTTTGTTTCAGCATCATAGTATCCATACCCGTATCCGTAACCGTATCCATACCCATACCCGCCGTAGCCATAGGTGTTTATATCCCTTAAGGCATTAATTATAACGGATGTTTTGTGAAAGCCCGGAGATTTTATAAGCCTGTTAATATTCTTTTTAACTCCTTTTTTTGAGTAATTCATTCTGACTACGTAAATAGGTACGTCTGCTCGTCTCATGATAAGCATGCCATCTGTAACTAAACCTACGGGTGGGGTATCAATAATAATCACATCATATAGTTGAAAAAGCGTTGTTAATACTTCTTCAAACGTAGGGGTAAGTAATAGTTCTGAGGGGTTGGGTGGTGTTGGTCCAGCCGGAATAAACTGAAGGTTATCAATATTAGAAGGAAGGATACACTCTTCAACCGTGTGCTTTTTTATGAGAATAGTGCTCATTCCTTTGTTATTCTCGCTATCAAAAGCAAAATGAACCTTAGGTTTTCTCATATCAAGGTCAAGTATTATTACCTTTTGATCGGACATTGCTATCACTCCTCCTAAATTTACGGCAACAAATGTTTTACCTTCTCCGCTTACTGTAGATGTTACGGATATAAGACGTTTATTTTTACCGGGGCAAATAAACTCCAGATTGGTACGTATAGACCTGAGGGCTTCACTTATTGCCGACTTAGGGCTTTTGTTTACTATCAATTTAGAAACCCCTAGTTTTTCTTTAGTATATTCCGGAACCCCGCCTAAAATTGGCGCATGAATGCCTTTTTCAAGCTCTCTTTGAGTAGATATGGTATCTAGTAAAAAATACCTGAAAAATATCAATGCTATTCCCAAAAAAAGCCCTATTCCTGAACCTGATAAGTACAGCAAGAGTTTATTCGGATAAATAGGCGCATGCACCGGCGCTGCCGGGGCAAGAATGACGAAGTTTGGAACATTTCCGGCTTTGGCAATTCCAAATTCTGCTTTCTTTTCCATCAACATTAAATAGTATTTTTCATAAAGATCGTAGTACCTTTTTAGGCGTGTATATTCCGTTTCTTTGGAAGGAAGGGCCAGAAAACTATTTTCCATTTCCAAAATTTTACTATCCTCTTCCCCCAATTGCTCTACAAGTAATTTCTTATTTTGGGCTATTAGCTCTAAAATGCTGTTTCTATAACTATTAATAGCAATATCTTTTGATTTTACCCCAAATGTGTTCTCTTTCTGAGAGGCAAGTAGTAATTCTCTTTCCTGTTGTATCTGGTTTAAATTATTTATTGCGGTAATAAGTTGTGGGTCTGGCACCAGTGTGATGGATGGTAGTATCGCCTTTACATTTCTGCCTGTCTCCACCAATTCTCTAAGGTCGTTGAGTAATGATATT
>Ga0302309_10001860_pt1 | contig 18390 bp, 14 predicted proteins | sample III_Palsa_N1_1_FD_200453 | JGI IMG/M metagenome (GOLD analysis project Ga0302309, IMG submission 200453) | Peat permafrost microbial communities from Stordalen Mire near Abisko, Sweden - III_Palsa_N1_1 | ecosystem: Environmental > Terrestrial > Soil > Palsa > Peat permafrost | place: Sweden... | reverse complement strand
TGTCCGACGCGAGACGGAGGTGCCCCATCATTTCGGTCATGATTTCGCGCCCTGAGCAGGAAGACATTGGCTTCTGTACAAAGTCTCCCGGGGCATCCACGGTAAGACCATACCCCCAGAAAACCGTTACATCCGAGGGCTGGTCGATAAAATGGGGCTGGTGTGGCAGAACAATGGAGAGGAGCCAACTCGACTCCGGAAAGGTAATCAGACCACCTTCTCCGGGAGCATTTCCAGTCAGGTCGCGAACGAGGTCGAAGAAGAGCGGATCATGAAGGGTCGTTGTGAACGACACCCATTTTGAATCCTGGATACTCTCAGTAAAGTTTCCGGGATAGCCAGCGTCAGATTGAAGACTGGCGATATTTTGCCAAAGCGTCCATGCACCTCCTTCAGTCTTCCCATTCAAAATGGGGGCTGAATCCATTGAACCAAGATTTGAGCCCTCAGTCATAGACCCCAACGTCACTATGACAACGTCGGTCGACTTCACGTTGATCTCAGTTGGGCGACCGTGTGCCTCGCAAAGGATACGCTCGACTGAATATCCTGCGGGACCATGCTGGTAGTCGAGGTCGATGACGCAGGTGCCCAACTTGAACTGAACGCCTCTCTCCTCTAGCCATCTCTGGAGCGGAAGCACCATAGAGTCATACTGGTTATAGACGGTACGCATTATGCCACTGAGAGTGTTGAACCCCGGCACCATATGGGTGAACCGAACCAAGTAGCGCTTGAACTCAACTGCGCTATGCCACGGCTGGAAGGCGAAGGTCGTACACCACATAAACCAGAAATCGGTTTTGAAGAACGAAGGATCAAACTGATCCGCGATACTGGTTCGTCCGAGTGCCGATTCCGGTTCAATTTCTAATCGTTCGATCGTGAGAATGTGCTTCTCGAGCAACCCGAACGCGGGCGCGTCGATACTGTTTCCGCCACGGAAGAGACGGGACCGTGAAGATGTTTTCATGATCTTGTTCCATTCGATCGTCTCCTCCGTCACCGTGGTCCGATTGTCGAGCGTAGGAATCGATGAAAAGAGATCAAAAGTGCATACATACTTGCTCTCGAGCATTCGACCGCCGCGCATGATGTATCCATTCTCCGCCGATCCGCCGGCGTCGAGACTGCCCCCAATCTGCTCGCTTTCTTCAAGAATGGTAATGTTGTGCCCCTTCATCCTGCCATCTCGAATGAGAAAAGCTGCGGCGGCCATTGAAGCAATCCCACCTCCTACCAGAAACGCCGATCTTTCGTCTTGGTCTTGTGGCATCATTTGGATCTCCATTTAGTGTTGGGCCTATTCAGCAACTCGAATGGTCTTAACACTCACGCCTTCCAGTTTCATCGCTTCCGATCTCGCGAACTGTGTCCAATTGCTCAGCAGCGGCTTCGTAGGCGGTGGAACACTATGTTGCAGTGAGAGGCTTCCCTGAACAGATACCGTCGTTGCTTTAACTGCGGCGTATGAGCAAGATTGCTCATCATTATGCGCCGCTCCTAGATAGCCTCAGGGGCAAGAGGAGCAACCGCGCATGGACGCACTGAGTCTCCACCGGCTCCACTTCGCCTTTACAATCACGTATCACTACCTCTTTCCGCAGCTCACGATGGGCCTAGCCCTTCTCCTCGTCATCTTGAAGACGTTGGCTTGGGTGACCGGAGACGAAAAGTACGATATCTCTTCGCGTTTCTGGGCGAAGATCTTTGCCGTCAACTTTCTCCTGGGGGTCGTGACCGGCATTCCCATGGAATTTCAGTTCGGAACGAACTGGTCGGAGTTCTCACGCAGGACGGGTGGCGTCATTGGGATGCCATTGGCTATGGAAGGTATCTTTACCTTCTTCCTGGAGTCGGCCTTCCTGGGCCTCTTCCTGTTTGGAGAGAAGCGGCTTCCACGCTGGGCCCATTGGACCTCCGCCTTCCTCGTATTTGCAGGCTCCTGGTTCTCTGGCTTCTTCATCATTGTGACCGACGCCTGGATGCAGCATCCCGTCGCCTACAATCTACTACCGAATGGTGTGTACGAAGTGAGCAGCTTCTGGGGCCTGCTGTGCAATCCAGAGGCATGGCTGATGTACGCCCACAATATGTGCGGAGCCGTAGTAACGGCAGCCTTCGTCATGTCTTCGGTCGGAGCGTTATACCTTTTGCAGCGTCGCGATGAGGCTTACGGCCGGACATTCCTGAAACTGGGAGTGATCGTCGGCGTCATCGCCTGCATTGTGCAGATATTTCCGACAGGCGACTATCAAGGCCGGTATGTTGCAAAGAATCAACCTGCGGCGATGGCCGGAATGGAAGGTCTGTTCAACTCGGTAAAGGGTGCGCCGATCATCCTGATGGGCCAGCCGGACATCGAATCTCAGAAGATCGATAACCCCCTGGCTGTAAACAAAGTCCTGAGCTTCCTGATCTACGGAACAAGTGCAGCGGAGGTGGAAGGCCTCAATCAGATTCCCCGCGACCAGTGGCCGTCCACGCTGCCTTTGCTTTTTTACAGCTATCACATCATGGCGGGCTTGGGGACCTACTTCGTCGCTCTCATGGCTGTCGCCGCATTCCTTCTTTGGCGCAGAAAGCTGTATGCCGCTCGTTGGATTCTGTGGCCCATCATGCTTAGCTTTCCGCTACCGTATATTGCGAACACCACTGGGTGGATGACGGCGGAGATTGGACGGCAACCATGGTTGGTATTTGGTTTGATCCGCACTTCTGAGGGAGCTTCGAAGCACATCGGAGCCGGGACAAGCCTGTTCAGTCTGATTGGATTTCTGGGGTTGTACACGCTGATCTCCATTCTGTGGATCGTGCTTCTCTATACCGCCATCCAAAAGGGACCTCTGGCATCCACCCACAACAACGGGCACAAGCGCTCTGCGACCGTTTAGGAGAAACCATGGGAACGCTTTGGTTCTGGCTCGTGGCAGCTATGCTCATCGCATATGTCGTGCTCGACGGCTTCGACCTTGGCGTCGGTATCGTCTATTTGTTCGTCGCCAAGACGGAGCAGGAGCGCCAGCAGACGATTCGCTCCATCGGCCCAGTCTGGGACGGCAATGAGGTCTGGCTGCTGGCTGCCGGGGGAACACTGTTCTTCGCCTTCCCCCTCGTATACGCATCGTCGTTTAGCGGCTTCTATCTCCCCTTGATGATCGTGCTCTGGCTGTTGATTCTCCGGGGCCTCAGCGTGGAACTCCGAGGCCATTCTACTGATCCCCTTTGGAGAACCTTCTTCGATGGCCTCTTCTCTTTCTCCAGTATCTTGCTTGCAATCTTCTTCGGAGCTGCGCTGGCCAACGTCGTGCGCGGCGTCCCTCTCGGAGCGGACAACTACTTTTTCCTACCGCTGTGGACCAATTGGCGCACCGGCCCCTCTCCGGGCATCCTTGATTGGTATACAGTGCTGGGCGGGGTGATTGCCCTGGTCGCACTTGGACTTCATGGATCTCTCTACCTGGCGTTGAAGACTGAAGGGGATCTGGAACGGCGAGCGAGGTCTATCGCCTCCATCCTCTGGCCCGGCTTGCTGATTGTGACGCTCATAGGACTACCAGCAACAGTCATTGCGCGCCCCTCCTCTCTTCACAACTACCTGAACCACCCGATCGCGTTCTCAGTGCCATTGGTCGTGATCGCGAGTCTCGGGACCATCTTCATCGCAACCCGGAAACGGTTTGGGCTGGTAGCCTTCCTGGGCTCCTGCCTCTATCTCTCGGCGATGCTCGGGGGCGCCGCTGCGGGCCTCTATCCTGTGTTGCTGCCGACCGTTGGAAACCAGGGGAGAGACATCACGATCACCCTTGCCGCCGCAGGCCCTCACGCGCTGCACGTTGGACTGGTCTGGTGGACTATCGGGATGCTTCTCGCCCTGATGTACTTCTGCGTCGTGTATTGGCTCTTCCGTGGCAAGGTTCCACAACAACTGGACGACTACGGACATTAGTACCGATGACGACTTCATCCGTGAGGTTCCGTCGGCATTTCGATATAGGTCAGCGGCTACGAAGAGACGTCGTCGCCGCCGAGCTATCGCGGCTTGTTGGGGAGAGCTACCTTCAGTACTACCGCATCTCCAGTGCAATCATAAGTCCCGAATACATAGACGAGGCGAGGTATCGTCACTGTCCAAGGTCTCACGACTTCGGCAGTAGGAGACGACTGTCCGCTCCATATTATGCGTGAGCAAAGCGACTCTACTTCCGCAGCATAGTAGCGAGACAATCAACCTGTCGGCTCCACGAACGGCGTGATGGATATACACATCTACCCGCTTTCATTATCCCGTTGAGTGACAGAGAAGGCGAACTCCGATCACCCACAACCCAAGAGTAAGCAGATGCGCAGGCCTATGCATCGTGCCGACAACTCCGTCACTCGGTGACGGAATACTGTCTCTTATTTTGATCCCGCTGAGCCTTTGACTGACGCACGGTTCCGTAAGGCAGAACCTAACGGTGCCCGTCTCACTCACCCACTGTTTCCGCACTTTGGAGTTTTTCCTCATGAACACCCCTCCGCTGCACATCACTTCACGAAAGCATATCTTGAGATTTCGTTTCTTTCTGCTGACCATCTTCTGTTTTTCCCTGCTCGGCCCCACGAGGCAAGCCCACGCTCAGCAGCTTGGATGGGAAGGAGAGACGGGAGTCTTTGTCACTCCCCTGGCGTACACCGTAACGAGTCCCGAGCATAAGTTCGCTCTACCTGTCGCTGCCTACCACTTTCTCAATGCTGGCAGCATCATCGGAAAATACAACCAAATCAGCGTAACCAGCGGGTACTCGAAGCGTGTTGAGTTCGGCTACACGCGCTCCATACATGATGCCGGCAGCGATGCGACACTCAGCCCTCTGTGGACCGACGGGTTCAACATCTTTCATGCAAAGGGTTCACTCATTACCGAGAACGCCTGGAAACAGTCATGGATGCCTCAGGTGTCCACCGGATTCATGCTGCGGACACAAGTACGAAACGTTGGCGGACAGATGCAGAACAAGGACACGGCTAACGCCGACATTTATCTCGTGGCAACGAAGACGATCACGCAATTGAAGCCCATGTCGCTAATCCTGTCAGGTGGTGTGCAGGGCACCAACGCGGAACTACTCGGGCTTGGAGGCAATGCAAGCAAGTGGGGGCCAGTCGGCTTCGGTGCCGTCGCCTTCGTGTTCCAGGGGCCAGCGAAGAGCGCCATTGTTCTTGGGGCCGAAGTGGCGCAGCAGCCACGCCACCCTGACCAACTACCAAGTGCCGTCATACGGACAGCATTCGTCTACGCTCTCCGTGTGATCCCCAGCCCCAAGATGAAACTCAACGTGGACTTCGGGGTCCTGGAGGGACCGGGAACGATCGCTCCAGGAGTGGACCTGAAGGCCAAGGTATGCCCCGGAGGAGCAATCTCCTATGCGTTCTAGGAGGACTGCTTTCCGGCCACGTCCAGCGGCCATTTCCAATCCCGAATCTCAGGACAATCAATACCGTTGGCGTGTGCGTAGTTGATACTGTCGATGATCTGATCCTTTAGCCATTCTTTGGTGTGTGCTGCAGTCGCTTGGAGACTCGGCACACGATCGATCACATCGATAGCTAGATTGAACCTGTCCACTTGGTTGAGAATAGCCAGTTCCAAAGGCGTGTTGATATTGCCCTTCTCCTTGTAACCCCGAACATGAAAGTTGTGATGATTCTTTCTGCGATAGGTCAGCTTATGGATGAGAGAAGCGTATGCATGGAAGTTAAAAATGACCGGTTTATCGCAGGTAAAGAGTGAATCGAACGCGCCGTCGGACAGCCCGTGAGGATGTTCCGTCTCCGGCATGAGACGAAAGAGATCGACGACGTTCACGAAGCGAATCTTGAGTTCAGGGCACCTCTCACGCAAGATCGCAACCGCAGCCAACGATTCGGAAGTCGGTATGTCGCCAGCACAAGCCATGACCACGTCAGGTTCGGAGCCAGGATCGTTGCTGGCGAAATCCCAAATCCCGATTCCTTTGGTGCAGTGGTTGACGGCATCAGGCATCGAGAGATACTGCAGATGCTCGGCCTTATCGGCGACGATGACATTAATGTAGTTGGTGCTCCGTAAACAGTGATCCGCGACGGACAGAAGACAGTTCGCATCGGGCGGAAGGTAGATACGCGTGACCTCCGGACTCTTATTCGTCACGATATCGAGGAAACCGGGGTCCTGATGAGTAAACCCGTTGTGGTCTTGTCTCCATACCAGGGAGGTTATCAGCAGATTGATGGAGGAGATGGGTGCCCGCCACCGCAGCTCCAGCTTCGACTTCTCCAGCCATTTTGCGTGTTGGTTAAACATAGAGTCGATGATGTGTACGAAAGCTTCGTAGCTTGAAAAGAAACCATGGCGGCCCGTGAGCACGTAGCCCTCAAACCATCCCTCCAGCGTGTGCTCCGACAGCATCTCCATGACGCGACCATTCGTGGCGAGCCAGCCGCCGTCCGCATCCTCGGGCAGCATCTCCGCCATCCAAGCCTTTCCGTGGCTTGTTTCGTAGATTGCATCGAGCTTGTTCGAGGCCGTTTCATCCGGGCCAAAGACTCGGAAGCTGCTCATGTTGCGCTTCATCACCTCACCCAGAAAGTGGGCCAGGATGTTGGTCGGCGAAAGCTCAAGCCGACCGGGCTGCTCGACTTTGACAGCGAAGTCACGGAAGTCGGGCATATGCAATGGCTTTCTCAACTCGCCACCGTTCGCATGTGGATTGCCGCTAATGCGGCGGATGCCCGTTGGGGGAAGCGATTGCAACTCTGGAATGAGGGTTCCCTGCTCATCGAACAACTCGTCGGGGCGGTAACTGCGAAGCCATTCCTCTACCAGCTTGAGATGGGCGGGGTTGGTCACAGGGTCAAGGATCGGCATCTGGTGAGCTCGCCAAGAGCCTTCGAGCTTATGACCGTGAATCTCTTTTGGGCACGTCCAACCCTTGGGAGTACGCAGCACGATCATCGGCCAACGCGGCCGCTCGACTGGCACATCGGACGCTGCGTTCCGAGCTTGTTCCTGAATGGCCTTGATCTCGAGAACGCAGTACTCCATCACTTCGGCCATCTTGGGGTGCATAACCATCGGGTCGTGTCCTTCTACGAAATGCGGAATCCAACCATATCCACGAAGAAGACTGTCCAGTTCATCATGTGAAATGCGCGCAAGAATTGTCGGGTTAGCAATCTTGTATCCGTTCAAGTGCAACACCGGTAACACCGCTCCGTCGGTTACCGGATTCAGGAACTTGTTGGAATGCCAGGAGGTTGCAAGCGGCCCGGTTTCCGCCTCACCGTCACCGACCACGACGGTCGCAATCAGGTCCGGGTTATCGAAAACCGCTCCGAATCCGTGCGACAGACTGTATCCCAACTCTCCCCCCTCGTGAATTGAGCCGGGGGTTTCGGGCGTGCAATGGCTGCCGATGCCGCCCGGAAACGAAAACTGCTTCATGAAGCGCTGCATCCCGGGCTCATCCTGACTTATATCCGGGTAAACCTCGGAGTAGACCCCTTCCAGATAGCTATTGGAAAGTGTCGCCGGAGCACCGTGGCCTGGCCCGGCAAGGTAGATCATGTTCAGGTCGTACTTCTTGATGAGCCGGTTCAGATGTACCCAGGTAAATGTTTGACCGGGATCAGAACCCCAGTGTCCTAGTAAACGCCGTTTGATGTGCTCAGCCTGCAACGGTTCGCGAAGCAAAGGATTCTCGCGCAGATACAGCATTCCAGCACACAGGTAGTTGCAGGCGCGCCAGTAGGCGTCGATCAGGCGTTGTTCGTCAGGAGACAGAATTGCATGGAGTATTGGCGAGAGATCCTCGGTCAAAGCAGTAGCGGTAGTCATGGAGTCCTTATGAGGAACGTGAATCGGGTTATCGGATCGTTGGAAAGGCGCACTATGACTTCGTCGCTTTATGTTCCGCATTCGGTTTGATGGAACGGAGCAGCAGGATTGGGCATTCTGCGAGCGTGACAACCTTCTCGGCGGTAGACCCGAAGATCATCGGTCGCCAGCCCGAGAGTCCATGAGTGGAGATCACCAGCAGGTCGGCTTGCTCCCGCTCGATCACCGCGAGGACATTGCCCACAACGTCATCTCCGACTTCGACACAGGAGCGGGCTTGCAATCCCTTCTTGTCGATGGCCATAACGCTAGCCAAGAGAGAATCCTCGGCACGTTTCTGTCTCTCTTCCAGGAATTCCCGCTCCGGATGGAAACCTATAGGACCCTCCCCAAATGATGGAAACATGGGAATGACATGGAGCAAGTAGAGCTTCGCCCGATAGTGTTGGGCGAGGTCGATCGCGGTCTCCAGCGCCACTTCAGCGGATGGACTGAAATCTGTCGGCACCAGAATCTTGGTTGGATTGAAAGTTATGCCGTCTGGGGTCATTTGGAACTCCTTGCAGGAGGCTCGACTGCCGGCCTTCCTATAGCTGTCCTAAAGCAGTGAGAGACTATGTTGGATGGCGCAGCATCTGGCCCGCATCACGCTCTTGAAGCAAAGTCGTTGTGGTGTACGAAATCTTTCAATTCACGTCTTACGCGCAGGTAAGGCGCGGAAGGATCAGCGGCATACCCGATGCTGCACGCGAATGCAATCTTCATCTGCGCAGGCATGTGCAGTAGATCTTTTAACTGCGCCTCCACTGGACCATCGCTGACAACGGTTAGAAGATGAAAACCCAGTTGCAACGATTCGCACGCGAGCCACATATTTTCCATGACACACCCGAGACCGATAAGGCCGACTGAATCCCTTTCCGAGCCTGGGGCGCGTCTGGTGGCGTCATAGACGACGAAGATGAGTAAAGGGGTTTCCCCGATAGCCCTGGCTAAAAAGGTGAGCTGCGACCTGGAGTCGGACTCTGGATTCCAAGCCTCCGGATTTGTCCAGGCACGAGGAAAGGAGCTGGCAAGCATCCCCGTCTTCTTTTCATCTAACTCCGCCTCAGAAGCTGAAAGGAGTTTGTAGGTCTCACGCAGGAAACGTTCCGACATATCGGCAGGTATTCTTCCGATCGCGTCAAGCTGTTCCTTTGCATTGACCACTACGATCTCAAAGTTCTGCATATTCGTTGGCGTTGGAGCCCATCGGGCAGCTTCGAGAATAAGCTCCTGTGTTTCGAGCGAAATGGGGCGACTTAAGTCAAAGGGGCCTCGGGTTGAATGCCGATTACGGATGGTTGTAAGTATGTCTAACATCGTCTTCTCCTTATTCCTGTGCTGTCGTCAATGACCCCGCACCTCAGTCATGAAGTGCAGGGCCTTGATACGCTCGAAATCGAGCCATCGTTCCAAGAAGCTACTTGAAATCGAGCACTACCCGCGCCGCCACGTCCCCAGCCTCAAGGCGCGTGAAGACATCGTTGATCGCGGACAGAGGCTGCAGTTCTATGTCTGCTTTGACCTTGCCCCTGGCCGCGAAGTCGAGCGCCTGGGCCATGTCCTCGCGTGTCCCCACGAAAGAACCACGAATCGTGATGCAATTCGCCACGACATCAAAGAGCGGCACTGGAAACTCTCCTGGCGGCAGACCAACGAGAACACAGGTCCCCAGCTTCCGCGTCATGCCAATTCCCTGCTTGAAGGCAATCAGCGAAGGAGCCGTAATCAGCACGCCATGAGCGCCGCCTCCCGTCTCCTTCTTCAGCGCTACGGCGGGATCGCCGTTCTTGGCATTGAAGACCAAGTCGGCACCAAGTGCCTTCGCGTGGGCCAGCTTTTTGTCGTCGATGTCGATGGCACAGACCAACAGGCCCATTGCCTTCGCATATTGCACCGCCAGATGGCCAAGACCACCGACGCCAGAGATCGCAACCCATTCACCAGGCCGGGCAGCTGTCTGCTTGATGCCCTTATAGGTGGTGATGCCGGCGCAGATGAGAGGCGCGGCTTCTACAGCAGACAGTCCCTTGGGAATATGGGCTACATAGTTGGGGTCAGCAAGGACATACTCGGCAAAGCCACCATTGACGGTGTAGCCACCGAACTTGGCTTCTGGGCACACCGTCTCCCAGGCATTGAGACAGTATTCGCAGTGACCGCAGGCTGAGTGAAGCCAAGGGACGCCAACACGATCACCTTCTTTCACGATGGTTACGCCCGCTCCCACGGCAGAGACTCGCCCGATCGCCTCATGCCCCGGGATGAAAGGCGGCGTCGGCTTCAACGGCCACTCGCCCCGCGCGGCATGGACATCAGTGCCGCACACACCACAAGCCTCTGTCTTAACCACGATCTGTCCTCGCCCCGGAGTGGGAATATCCCATTCCCGCAGCACCAATGGCTTCCCAAACTCCTCTACGACCGCAGCTTGCATCGTGGAAACACGTTTACTGGATGTGGACTCAACCTTCGGCTCAAGTATGGCTGTTGTCATAACTTCCTTTTCTCAAATACATCGTGCGGTTGAATTGCGTTGAACTGCCAGACTAGGCAGCTACAGCATCGAGGCCTCGAACCGCCTCGATCATCTTGACCAACACGGCCTGTGCGTCGCCATAGACCATCTCGCAGTTGTCTCCGTAGAAGAGGCCGTTCTCGATGCCTGCATAGCCTTCGCCTTGTCCGCGCTTGACGACGTAAACCCGCTTGGCCTTGTCAGCGTTGAGGATGGGCATTCCATAGATTGGCGAAGTTTTGTCGGTCCGCGCCGCGGGATTGACTACATCATTTGCGCCGATAACCAGAGCTACATCGGTCGTAGCAAAATCATCGTTGATATCCTCCAACTGGAAGATCAGGTCGTAGGGCACACCGGCCTCAGCAAGCAATACATCCATTTGTCCCGGCATACGTCCCGCCACTGGATGAACGGCGAACTTCACCCCTACACCAGCTCCCTGCAACAGCTTCACGAACTCATAGAGCTTTTGCTGTGCCTGGGCAACGGCCAGTCCGTAGCCAGGAATGATGATCACGTTCTTGGCGTAGCGCATGAAGATCCCAGCGTCGGAGGCCTCCACAGGCTTGAGGCTTCCCTGCATCTTGCTCTTCTTCTGCTTTACCGCTGCTCCAAAGTCCGAAAAGAGGACATTGCTGACGGAGCGATTCATCGCCTTCGCCATCAGCAGGGTCAGAAGCATACCTGCTGCGCCAACTACCATGCCCGCAATCATCAGCGCGGGATTCTGCAATACGAAGCCCTCGAGTGCAACCGCAAGGCCGGTGAAGGCGTTATAGATTGAGATCACAACCGGCATGTCTGCGCCGCCAATGGGAAGCGTCATAAGAATGCCAAATACCAGCGCACATCCGAAGAAGAGGTAAATCCCGGCGTTAACCGAAAGCAACGGATGGGTTCCAGTTTGGACCGCAAAGACAAGGTACGCGCCGACAGCAATCGTAACCAGCATTGCCAGTGCGTTGAAGACCTGCTGGCCTTTGAAACGCAGAGGTTTCTTGATGACTTCATCGAGCTTCGCCCAAGCGATGATCGAACCCGAGAGCGACACCGCACCAATCATCGCTCCGATGAGTGTGACGATAAGACGGGTAGCGCCCTGCGTGCTGAACCCGAACAGCTCTACCGCAGCAATCGCTGCTGCAGCCCCACCGCCCATGCCGTTGTAGAGGGCCACCATCTGCGGCATGGAGGTCATAGCGACCTTACGACCTTTCCACCATGCAGCTCCTCCGCCGAGGACGAGCGCAACTACTGCAAGACTCATGTTGAGTATCAGATGTGGTCTAGCAGCAGCGGAGACGCCAAGAACATTAAAGAAGCTGGCCAGCACAGCAACGAGCATTCCAATGCCCGCGACCCGTATTCCCGAAGGTGCGCTTACCGGCGAAGACATGCGCTTGAGACCGTACATGAAGAGAAACGCAGCAAAAAGGTATGCCGCACCAGGGACCAATTGAGAGAGGGTAGCAGTAAACATGATTGGTCCTTAGCCCTTCGCGTGCTTGACGATAACGTGGACGGGTTTCTTATGGGCAGCCGCCGCGCTGGGCTGAAACATCGCCAACATTCGATCGGTAACGGCATATCCACCGGCGGCATTTCCAGCGCCAAGCAGAACGGCGAAGAAGCCGATAATCTGCTGCGTGACAGTACTGGCATTGAGCATGGCAAACATTGCACCGACAACCACGATCCCGTGTACGAAGTTCGACCCCGACATCAAGGGCGTGTGCAGGATCGCCGGCACGTTGCCAATGATGACCCAGCCACCGAACGCAGCGAGCATGAAGATGTAGAGTGCAACAAAACCGGTAATTGCGAGCTGGAAGTGCATGAAACTCTCCTTGTAGATCTGAAATTGGTTCTAAGCCGCTTTCGCTGATGGTTCGGCTGACGGGGCTGTGATCGGCACGGCGGTCTTCGCAGTGTGTTTTTCCGGCTCTTTGCTCAGCTTGCCGTCGTGGGTAAGGAGCGTTCCCGAGAGGACCTCGTCCGTCCAGTCGATCTTGATGATGTTGTCCTTCAGCATCAGTCCGAGCAAGTTATAAAGGTTCTTCGCATACAGCTCACTCGCGTCCTGACCGAGCAACGATGGAACATTGAGTGGAGCGACAATCGTCACCTGACCTACCTGGATCGTCTCCCCAGGTTGCGTGTCCTGGCAGTTTCCTCCACCTTCGGCCGAGAGATCGACGATGACCGAACCGGGTTTCATTCCAGCAACCTGCGCCTTGCTGATGAGTTTCGGAGAAGGTTTGCCGGGAATCGCCGCCGTCGTAATGATGAGATCGGCTTTCTGGATGTGCTCGGTCAACACCGCTGCAACCTTGGTCTTCTCTTCGTCGGTCAGGGCTCGCGCATATCCACCCTTGCCACGAGCGTCGACGCCCGTTTTCACGAACGTCGCGCCGAGCGAAAGGGCTTCCTCTTCGGTCTCTGGTCGCACATCGTATCCCTCGACGACGGCACCGAGGCGCTGCGCCGTAGCGATGGCCTCCAAGCCGGCCACGCCCAGCCCCATGACCAATACCTTCGCCGGGCCAATGGCGCCGGCTGCGGTCGTAATCTTCGGCAGAATCCGCCTGAGATGGGTTGCGCCCAGTTCGACCGCGTAATAACCCGCCAGAGCTGACTGGCTCGACAAGGCGTCCATTGACTGTGCCCGTGTAATGCGCGGGATACGCTCCATGGCAAAGCATGTAATTCTCTTTTCGAGCAGACGCTTCACTAGTGCTTGCTGCTTTTCGGCGTAAATGAAGGAGATGAGTATGGCTCCCTCCTTCATGGCGTCCACCACATCCAAAGCCGGAGGTTGGACTGCGAGAACCACGTCTGCGTCGGCAACCAACTCGTGTCGGTTGTCCATAAACTGAACATCGGCAAAGGCCTCGGTGCGAAGTGCGATGTTGTCGCCTGCGCCTGACTGCATGTGAAGCTTCGCCCCCAATTTGATGAGCCGCGGTGCAACGGAAGGAACCAACGCAACCCGACGTTCGTGCGGCTGCGTCTCTTTTAGAACTGCGATATTCACAAACATCCAAGGCTCCTGTGCGGCTTCTATTCCGATTCGACTTTTTAGTGAACGGATCCTGGTGCGACACTTCGTGTGCCGCACCAGGTCCTTATTGCCTTTTCAAAGACAGGAGCTCTAAACCAGCGGAGCGGCTATATCGTGCGTGCGAACTAGCTTTTTGTTCACGAACTCCTGGATGCCCATGTCGCCAAGCTCGCGACCATAGCCGGAGTACTTGATTCCACCGAACGGAAGTTCCGCATCCGACCAGTCGATGTTGTTGATGAACATCATGCCCGTATCAACACGGCTCGCAACCCGTTGACCCCGTGCCGCATCCTTCGTGAAGACGGAACCACCAAGTCCGAAGTCGGAGTCGTTGGCGAGTGCAATGGCCGCCTCTTCATCCTTCACACGGAAGAACATGGCGACGGGCCCAAAGAACTCGTCACGGAAGGCCGGGTTGTCGGAAGTGACGTTGGTCAGGATGGTCGCCTGCATGAAGGAGCCGGGACGGTTGATGCGCTTTCCGCCAATCAGAACCTTCGCTCCATGCGAGACCGCAACGTCGACCTGTTTCAACAGGTCCGTCAAAGCGGACTCGGTAGAGAGAGGGCCATGTGTCGTCTTCTCGTCCATCGGGTCGCCAGGGGTAAGAGCCTGAAGGGCCGTCTTGAACTTCTCCAGGAACTTGTCGGCCAGCTCCTCCACAACGATGAAGCGCTTTGAAGCGCAACAGGTCTGGCCGGCGTTATACATTCTTCCCCAGACGGCCCAGGGAATCGTCTTCTCGATATCTGCGTCCTCCAACACGATGAATGCGTCGCTTCCACCGAGCTCCATCGAAGTTGGCTTCAGATTCTGACCGGCACGGGCTGCGATGCTTCGCCCGGCCGCAACGCTACCTGTCAAGGCGACACCCGCGATACGCACGTCGTCAATGACCTTGTCCGACTGCGCGTGCGAGATCAGAAGGTTGGTGTACAGACCTTCGGGCGCACCGGCTTCGATCCAGAGTTTCTCAAATTCAATCGCGCATTGTGGAACGCAGCCCGCGTGCTTGACGACCACGACATTGCCAGCCATGAGGTGCGGGCCCGCAATGCGAGCGAGTTGGTAGTAGGGGAAGTTCCATGGTTCTACACAGAAGATGACGCCCATGGGGCTGCTTTCCATGTGAGCTTCACCAAGTGCTGGATGGAGTTTCTCCGGCGCAAGAAATCGCTCCCCATTCTTGGCGTAGTACGCGAGAATGTCGGCACTGTACTTCACCTCGCCGCGAGACTCGTTGATCAGCTTTCCCATCTCGATGGTCGCGTGCTTGGCGAACTTGTCCACATTGGCATGCATCAACTCGGCTGCTTTGGCGACGATCACTGCTCGTTCTGCATAACTCGTTTTCTTCCAAGCCTTGTAGGTATGCGCTGCGGTTGAAATCTTCTTCTCGAGCTGCTCATCGGTCAGCTCTGGGAAAGTCTTCACGGTCTTGCCGTCATTCGGATTGATGCTTTCGTACGCCATAGATAATTCCTCTTTTCAAATCTGGTCGGTGCGAATCAAATCGCTGCCATTCGTGCGGCCTCGACGATCGTGCTGAATCGAGGCTGAACTGAGTGTGGGCTTGCTACCAAGCGAATGTAGAGCTGGATTGCTCTCCGCACGGCTACGCTGCAAATGCTCGGAAGAGTTCGAGGATTTATGACTTCTCTAGCTCAGTGAGTCGCATTGCTCAGACTAGTTTCTGGCGCTTCATCATGATTGTTAGGATGGGTGGGCTACGTTCGACCTATGCACGGCATCTCATGAAGGGAGATCCACGAGGTCCCCCATGCCTGGCACCAGACGAACTCAGTTCGACCCTGCCCGCTTTCTCCCTGCGGCAGGGGTAACGCACAGGATGATCCATGTGAAGCCTGGGCATATCTTTTTCTCGCAGGGCGGCCACGCGGATGCGATATTTTTCCTTGATTCAGGCAGGGCAAAGCTCACCGTAGTCTCAAAAAGGGGCAAAGAGGCCACAGTTACTCTCCTCTCGCCTGGCGACTTTATCGGAGAGGAGTCACTAGCCGGTCATTCCGAAGTGCACGTTGCGACCGCGGCCGCGGTCACTCCTTGCAGGGCAATGAAGTTGAGCCGCAAGGAGATGGTGTTGCTCTTGCACGAACAGCATGAGTTCTCCGACATCTTTCTAAAGTTCGTCCTGCTCCGGGGAGTCAGGACTCAGGAAGACCTCATCGACCAGCTCTTCAACAACAGCGAGAAGCGTCTCGCACGCACATTGCTCATCATGGCTGAGTTCGGCCAGCCCGGAGAACCGGAGAGCATGATCCCTCCGATCACCCAGGAAGCCCTCGCCGACATGATCGGCACAACCCGGTCTCGGGTCAGCAAGTTCATGAATAACTTCCGCAAGCTCGGCTACATCACCTATAACGGCCGTATCCATGTCCATAAAGCACTGCTCAACGTAGTCCTGCATGATCGGCTTCCCGATCAGACTGCAGCAAGACCGGTTGTCCTCGATAAGATCCCGACCCGCGCAACGAAGAGACAAAGGGCTGAGGTCGTTTAGGCCGAACAGTAAGACGAAGCATCAGCTGCTTACGGGACAATGACTGCCGATCCATTCTCCGTTTCATCTTTAACAGCCAGCAAGGCCTTATTCGCATCATCCAGTGAAAAGACGGACACTCGCGGCTGAATCTTGAGATCGTGTGCGATCTGGAGAAAGTCATGGGCGTCTTCTCGGGTCATATTCGCGACACTGCGTATCTGCCGTTCTCCCCAAAGTAACTTGTCATAGTTGAAAGCCGGTATCTCGTCGAGATGGATCGCATTGATAGCGAGCACTCCGCCCTTCCGCAGGGACGAAAGCGCATCGACAATAACTTTGCCGCTCGGCGCAAACGTAATCACCCGGTCCAACGCGACGGGAGGGCGGTCATCTTCTCTGCCCACCCACGTAGCGTCGAGTTTGCACGCAGTAGCCCGATGCGCCGCACCCCGAGTCACGATGTACGTTTCGCAACCCCAGGACTGCAGGATAGGGATAGTCAAAGTAGCAGAGCTGCCAAAGCCGAACAGACCGACTCGCTCTCCTGGCTGCACGCCGGCGACACGCAGGCTCCGAAAGCCAATGATGCCCGCACAAAGCAAGGGGGCAACATGGATCTCATCCAGCCCTTGAGGCAGTAGAAACGTAAAGTCTTCCCGCACCAAGGCATACTCGGCATATCCACCATCCACCGTGTAGCCGGTAAATGTCGGATGATCGCAAAGGTTTTCCATCTTGTTTTTGCAGAACCAGCAGTCTCCATCGGTGCCGCCCATCCAGGAGACACCGACGCGGGTTCCTAATGGCAAGGCATCGGTGCCCCCATCAACGACTTCTCCGACGATCTGATGACCGGGAATCAGTTGTGAACGAAGCGGCGGTAGATCGCCTTCGACGATATGCAGGTCGGTGCGGCAAACCCCGCAAGCGATGATCCGCAGGAGTACGTGACCCGGCCGAACCTGAGAGCACGGAACATCTTCGATCCGAAGATGGTTCCCGTCTGACGCCTGTGATCCATAGTAGATTGCGGCTTTCACGGAATGATCTCCTGTGCGTTGTGACGAGGGTCTAAGCCGTCTTTGAGGTTGAAGTGATAGAAGCCGGTGCCTCTTCGAGTATTGGCGCAGGCACAGCGTTGGTCGGAGGCTCGCTGTTGGCCTCTTTGATCGTGCGTTCCTGTCCGATCCCCATTGTCAAAGCAGCCAGACCGGCCATGCCGCCAAGCTGCATAGTTTCGACGGCTGAGCTAGGCACAATCACGATGGTGGAGTTTTCCTTCAGCCCCTCGTAGAGCATGTTCATCGCTCGCAGATGCAAGGCAACGGGATTGTTGGCGTAGGTCTTGGCGGCCTCGCCGAACTTCTCGGCCACCTGACGCTCGGAGTCTCCGAGAATGACACGAGCCTGACGCTCTCGTTCGGCCTGTGCCTGCATCGACATGGCGTCCTCAAGGGATGCGGGGATCAGAACATCCTTGACCTCCACGGAGATCACGTTAATGCCCCAGGGCTCTGTCCGCGCATCAATGATCTTCTGGAGCGCGTCGCTGATCTTGTCGCGACCCTCCAGCATGTCCGAAAGCATCGTCTTTCCAATTACATCCCGCAAGGCTGTTTGCGATGCCCACCCGATGGCAACTTGGTAGTCCGCCACTTCAAGCGCCGCCTTCTGGGGGTCAACAATCTTCCAGAACAGCACCGCATCCACATCTACCGGCACAGTGTCTTTGGTGAGGGTCTTTTCCGCCTTGAAGGAACTCGTGAGGACGCGAGTGTCAATCCAGTAAGGGATCGTCTCAATCAACGGGATGATGAAGAAGAGTCCTGGACCTTCGAGAGAGCGGAACTTTCCGAGTCGCAGGACCACTGCTTTGCTCCACTGATCGGCGACGCGGATGGAGGAAGAGATAAGGGCTGCGCAGAGTAGGGCTAGAACGAAAACCGCTCCCGCTCCGACCTCATAACCGGTCCGATGTATCGAAAAGGCCGCGGCCGCACCGATAGCCAGAATAACGAGGAACACCAAGCCAGGGAAAGAACTACTTGTCTTCATTGCGTTTCCTTTGTATTGCCTCGTCGATGAGGAGCCGAAGATTCCTTCGGCTCCTCATCGTTCGAGTGCTGCCGTTATGCCTGCCCCGCAAACACTTCTGCCCCATGAATCTCGCAGGAGGTATGCGGTGTCTTCGAGAGCAACTTCTCTACCTCGATGGCAGCGTCTTGGCTACCGTGAAAGAGCAGGAGGAACTTATCGCTCTTAAGGGCAACGTCATACTTGATGACGCTGTCCTTCGGAATGCCGATACTCACGAGGCCTGCTCCGAGAGCACTGACGCCGCCGACTACAACCGCTCCTTCAAGTCCTGCGACAATCCAGCCAACCAGCGGACCCGC
>Ga0302309_10001859_pt1 | contig 18414 bp, 12 predicted proteins | sample III_Palsa_N1_1_FD_200453 | JGI IMG/M metagenome (GOLD analysis project Ga0302309, IMG submission 200453) | Peat permafrost microbial communities from Stordalen Mire near Abisko, Sweden - III_Palsa_N1_1 | ecosystem: Environmental > Terrestrial > Soil > Palsa > Peat permafrost | place: Sweden... | reverse complement strand
CCCCAAACGCATAATAGTAAAAGCCGGGGTTAGTACCTTGTATGGTATGGCTTGTTGAGTTATCAACCGCGAAGGCTTCGGCAATGAAACCACTTTTTAAAGTTACAGATGCACTCAAAAATGCATTGTACTGAATGTAAGTACCGGTACTTGATTGCTGCAACAAAAAAGCTTCCGTCGCGTTCGGATGGAAAGTATACGCATTGATACTGGCACGGATAGTTAATATTTTTACGGGACTAACCGATCCGTAAAAACTTGTACCCCATGAATTAAGGTTACCAACATTCTGATATTTGGTAAGCGTTGCCGGTAAGGTATCGGTGCCGCTGATGTATTCTGTTGGTTGTGCTATGCCTTCAATATGATCAGTTGTATGTTTATAATACACTGAGAAGTTGAGCAGCGACGATTTAATAAAGGTATTATAGTTCAGATCAATTGTTTGCGATATCTCAGGCGATAGCTCAGGGTTGCCCTCGGTTTGGCTCTGGATACGGCTGGTATTTAAAAAAGGGTTCAAAAACTGTAAGCTTGGGCGGGTAATACGCTTGCTATAGCTTAATTTAATGGTATTGGATGGATTTAATGCCTTTTGAATAGTTAAGCTGGGTATAAACACACCGTACGAACTGTTGAACGGTAGAATATCCGTTTGTAAGGGATTATTCGGGATACCGCTAATATCGGTTTCCTCATAACGCGCCCCCGCTAAAACTGACCAGCTTTTTGGTAAGGTAAAGGTTAAAACCGTGTACCCGGCATATACATTCTGGTTATAGCTGTAATCGTTTGAATTTATGGCATCATATATATATTCATCGGGTGTGAGCGACCTGTCGGCAGTGGGATCATTATAATTAACATAATTACTGCTCAAACGCCTGAATATACTTTTACCGCCGGCTTCTATTTTCAGCACCTTGTTTACAGGTACCGTATAATCGGCTTGCAGGGTGTACTCGTTATTAGTGCCATTGTTAAACCCTCTTTGATCAGGGTTTACAGCCGTGTAATCGTATAAATAGTTGGTATTGATAATGCTATGGCTCCATTGCGCGCCAAAATCCAGATCCTCACCTTCCTTTTTAAACTTATGATCGTAATCTGCGCTCCAGTCAAAACCTGTCAGGTCATTATCTGATAATGTATTACCGGTGTACGCGGCATTGGCCGATGCCACCTGGGCATCCGTCACCGTGGCATTCTGCGACCCGTTTATATTAAAACCACCTCCGTTTATACGGAAAGTTGATGAGATGTTATTGTAATTATTAATATCATAGCTCATGTTGGCACTGCCCATCAACGCATGGCGTTTAACTGTGCTGGTTGAATGATATTTAGTACTTGAAGTATCTTTTGCCTGTAAGGTCTGGTCAAAATCGGTAAGCGTTGTTTGCGGCCAGGTAAGGTTACCGCTTAAATTTGCCGAAAAGCTAAAGCGGTTTTTATTATAGTTAAGGTTGATATTACCATTATTTTGTTTGGTACCAATACCACCGCTTATCGAACCACTCACGCCCTCCATGTTTTTTGATTTAGTGATGATATTGATGATACCTGCCGAACCCTCAGCATCATATTTTGCCGATGGCGAGGTGATCACTTCGATACTTTTTATCTGGTCGGCGGGGATGGCCTTCAACGCATCAGATAAACTGGTTGAGGTAATGCCCGATGGCCTGCCATTTATTAAAACCTTAACATTTTGATCGCCGCGAATGGCAACGTTACCGTTAATATCTAACGATACCAAAGGCACTTTTTGCAATACATCCTCCGCGTTACCGCCTGCTGCTGTAAGGTCTTTTTCAGCGTTGTAAACAATTTTATCGATCTTGTTTTCAATTAAAGGTGTTGTAGCGGTAATAGAAACCTCCTTTAGATCCTTAGCGCTTGAGCCTACTAAAATTATGCCCATGTTTTTATCAGGCTTTGATAGCGTGGTAGTTACACCATCAACCGTTTTGGTTGGATAACCTATAAATGCAAAAGTTAGCTTGTAAACGCCCGGATGCAGGTTGTCTAACTTAAAGTTGCCTTTGTCGTCGGTTAAAGCACCGGTTATGGGGGCATGGCCGCCGGTATGGTAAATAGCTACCGTAGTATATGGCATAGGCTGTTTAGTAGCCGAGTCGATAACGGTACCAGATATCTTCCCAACTATTGTTGTGCCGCCGCCAAACTGCGCTTTAGCTGATATGATAGAGCCGAAAAATAATATAAGTGTAATGAATCTTTTCATTTTTAAATGATTTTACAAATTGGAGGCGAAAATACCTGAAATGTTACAATCAAAGTGTCATTTTTATTAAAATATATTGGTGGATATTGTAAATGGTACACTAAGAAGGGTGTTTGATGTGTGGATGAGGATGATGTGCAGATATGCAAATGGGCGGATGTGCAGATAGGTTAACTGCAAAATCCATCCATTTTGTCATCCTTCGCTGCGCTCAGGATCTGTTATACAAGCGACAGGGTACCCACAAGATTAGTAGAACGCTGATAGATCCTTCGCTGCGCTCAGGATGACAAAAACTCTCACACAACCATATTCACGATCCTGCCTTTCACCACGATCACCTTTTTTGGCGTTTTGCCATCCAGGTATTTTTGCACATCGGCGTTGGCAAGTACAGCAGCCTCGATAGCAGCAGCGTCAAAGCTCAATGATATATTCAAATTCATTTTTGTTTTACCATTGATGGATATAGGATAAGCAAACTCATCCTCCACCAAATAAGCCGGGTTAAATTTCGGATATGGCGCATAGGATAAAGTACCCGCGACGTTACCCAGCAACACCCATAATTCCTCGCAAATATGCGGCGCGTATGATGAAAGTACGATCACCAGATCCTGCAAAACAGCACGGTTATTACATTTAAGGTCGGTAAGTTCATTAACCGCTATCATAAAGCTGGAAACAGATGTATTAAACGAGAAGCGTTCAACATCTTCTTCAACCTTGCGGATAATTTTATGTAATGATTTTAATTCAGCCTTGGTAGGTTCCGCACCAGATACACTAAACTGCCATTGCTCATTATGAAACAAGCGCCAGAATTTACGCAGGAACTTAAATACACCTTCGATACCATTGGTATTCCAGGGTTTGCTTTGCTCCAGCGGGCCTAAAAACATCTCGTACATGCGCAGGGTATCAGCGCCGTACCGTTCGATCAGGTCATCGGGGTTAACTACGTTGAACTTTGATTTGGACATCTTTTCAACTTCAACGCCGCAGATGTAAGCCCCCTCCCGGCCTTCTCCGGTTGGGGAGGAGATAGAACCATCTTCAAGAATTAAAATAGCATCTTTATACTCTGGTCTCCAAGCTCTGAATTTTTTAATATCCAGAACATCGTTATTTACAATATTAACATCAACGTGAAGGGCTCCATATGAAATACGCTGTGGATTGTCTTCATAAGACTTAATCTTAAAATCAATTTTCCATTCATCCAATAAATCTTGACCCATGGTTTGTGAATTTACCCACCGATTAGCCTGACCTTTAGATAAAAAATAGCTTTTTTGGGATAGATCTTCATCCTGAGTAGTTAACCTGTACACAAAATTACTCCGTCCCTGTATCATCCCCTGATTGATCAGCTTTTTGAAAGGCTCCTCTTCAAACACAACCCCAATATCCTTCATAAACTTATTCCAGAAACGACTATATAACAAATGCCCTGTGGCATGTTCGCTGCCGCCAATGTACAAGTCCACATCCTTCCAATATTTAATCGCTTTTTCCGATGCAAATTCCTCATCGTTATGTGCATCCATGTAGCGGTACCAGTACCAGCTGCTACCCGCCCAGCCCGGCATGGTAGAAAGTTCGTAGGCAGCCCCCTCTAAATCTCCCCCGGTAGGGGAGACTTTAACTTCGCTCTTTTCTAAAATTCTATCTGGCGATGCATTTAATCTTTGTTTAACTGTTTCAACTACTTTTTGAGGATTAGTTAATACATCATCATTTGTAAACCTGATTACTTCAAATCCAAAATGGTTAAGTACTTCGGTTCTCATGTCATCAGCTTCCTTATTTAATTTATGATGATGACCATCTAACTCAATAACTAACCCTTTTTGCAAACTAACAAAGTCGGCAATAAATTGGCCTATTGCATGTTGCCTTCTTATTTTAAAGCCCGTTTGATCATTTCTTAAATATTGCCATAAAATATTTTCAGCCTCAGTCGGTTGCTTACGATTTTCTGCACTGAAATCCTTTAGTTTTTCATAATAAACCGGATCAGCAGTTTCACGATAATGCCCAGCCTGTTGCGGCGGGAAAGTCTCCCCTACCGGGGGAGATTTAGAGGGGGCTGGATGGTATCTCCAGTTCTCCGCCCTTCCCAACGGCGGTTCACCGCTTTCTGTAGGCAAATATTTATCCACTTCTGGCAATACCAAAGGCAGTTCGTTTTCTTCTATCAAATAGGGCAGGCCATCCTTAAAATAAACAGGTACAGGCTCGCCCCAGTAACGCTGACGGCCAAATATGGCATCGCGCATCCTGAAATTCACCTTTGCCTTGCCTGCGCCGATCTCTTCCAGTTTGGCAATCACCGCCGCGGTGCCTTCCTTATAAGTTAAACCATTCATAAAATCCGAATTTACATACCTGCCCTCTTTGGTCGGGTCGGCTTCGGTTTCAATGTTTTGGATATCCATTATCTGCACTATGGGCAGGTCGAAGTGTTTTGCAAATAAATAATCACGCTGATCGCCGCTTGGCACAGCCATTACCGCGCCGGTGCCGTAGCCAGCCAGCACATAATCCGCTATCCATATCTGCACCTTTTCACCATTAAGTGGGTTGATCACATAACTCCCCGTAAATGCGCCCGATACCGTTTTGGTATCAGCCATACGGTCAAGCTCCGATTTCTTTTTGGTTTGGGCAATGTAGGCCTCAATAGCGCCTTTTTGTTCAGCTGTGGTTAATGACGCAACTAATTCATGCTCCGGCGCGATCACAAGGAATGTTACGCCGAATATAGTATCAACGCGGGTGGTGAAAACTTCAATAGCCCCCTCTAAATCTCCCCCGGTAGGGGTGACTTTAACTTCATCCCCTTTTAAAGCCCTCCCTACCGGGGAGAGTTTGGGTGGGGCTGAAATCGGGAACCTTACCGATGCACCAGTACTCTTCCCAATCCAATTGCGTTGCATTTCCTTTAGTGGTTCGGGCCAGTCTATTTTGTCCAAACCTTCCAGTAAACGCTGGGCATAAGCGGTTATACGCATGCTCCATTGCATCATTTTCTTTTGCTCAACGGGGTAGCCACCGCGCTCGCTAAAGCCGTCTTTTACCTCGTCGTTTGCCAAAACCGTACCTAAGGCGGGGCACCAGTTTACCGTGCTTTCGCGCAGGTAGGTAAGGCGGTATTTTAATAGTTCTTCTTGTTGTTCATTATGGGTTTTAGCCTTCCATTCATCAGTCGTAAAGCTCAAAACATCCTCATCGCTTACGGCATTGATCCCTGCCGAACCTTTTGTTTCAAAATGTGCAACCAGCACATCAATATTTTCCGCCTTTTCAGCAGCTTTGTTGTACCAGGAGTTGAACAATTGCATAAAGATCCACTGCGTCCATTTATAGTAGCCGGGCGAACTGGTACGAACCTCGCGGCTCCAGTCGAATGAGAAGCCTATCTGGTCAAGCTGCCTGCGGTAGGTAGCGATGTTGGCCTCGGTAGTAACCGCCGGGTGCTGCCCGGTTTGTATGGCATATTGCTCCGCAGGCAAGCCGAATGAATCATAGCCCATAGGGTGCAGCACATTAAAGCCTTTTAAGCGTTTATAGCGCGCAAAAATATCAGATGCGATATAGCCCAGCGGATGCCCCACATGCAGGCCCGCGCCCGATGGATACGGAAACATATCCAAAACATAATACTTGGGTTTAGTGCTGTTATCTTCGGCCTTGAAGGTTTGATTCTCGGCCCAAAACTGCTGCCACTTTTGCTCTATATCCTTAAATTGATAGTCCATTTGTTATTTACGCGTATGAGGTTGCGAAAATAAGAAAATCTCTATGAGTTTGGTAGTGTTTTGGTTGATTGAGTTAGATTAAGTTAATTGGGTTTGATAAGGTGCATTCCGTCAAAAACAACAGTACCGACAACCAACAAACCATCAAATTAATTAAACATGCGGAAACGGGGCATGCTTACCGTTACCAAAGCAACTTTACCTTTGCTCACCCGCCGCTTGTTAATATACCTTATCACCGCAAAACATATCATTGCTATCATATTCCTGGTAATTTATTTTCTGAGGTCTTTAAGAATTTTAGATCTTATGCTAAGATCGTACCTTGTATACGCATTTGTAATAGAAACGTTACAATTACTTTAACTTATCTGCCAGCTAAATATTGCCCGGCAATTTGTTTCGGTTTTGAATATGCTGAGACTGTAGCAATTAAAAAAATCGCTATACTTGTTAAAATGAAGCGTTTACTAAGCAACCTAACTTTCCAGGTCATCATAGCCATTATACTGGGCGTAATTACCGGCATATTATTTAAGGATTTTGCCCCAACAGCGCAGATCATCAGCAAAACTTTCATCAATATGATAACCATGCTGATAGCCCCTATTATCTTCTTTACCATTGTGCTTGGTATTGCCAACATGCAGGACATGAAAAAGGTTGGGCGCGTAGGCGGCAAGGCCTTGCTTTATTTTGAGATAGTTACCAGTTTCGCGCTTATTATTGGCATTACGGTGGCCAACGTACTTAAGCCGGGTGCTAACTTTACCAATCACCCGGTAGTGGCAGGCAATGCCTCAAAAATTGCCGAATACCAAAAGGCTGCTGCCGATATGCACTGGGGCGATTTTATTGCCCATATAGTACCACCAAATGTGGTTGATGCTTTTGCCAAAGGCGATATTTTGCAAATACTCTTCTTCGCCATATTGTTTGGTTATGGCCTGAGCAAGCTTGGCGAAAGCGGCAAACCCGTAATTGATGGCATTGATAAGCTATCGAAGGTATTTTTTAACATTATGAAGGTAGTAATGATGCTGGCCCCGTTGGGCGCTTTTGCGGGGATGGCCTATACCGTAGGCACCTATGGCATTGCTACCTTACGACCTATGGCCAATTTAATGGGCGCTATTTACCTCACTATGTTCCTGTTCATTTTTGTGGTGCTTAACATCATTTGCCGTATATATAAATTCAGTTTATGGCATTACCTTAAATTTATTAAGGAAGAAATACTCATCGTGCTGGGTACATCATCGTCCGAATCAGCATTGCCGAGCATGATGCTGAAGATGGAAAAATTCGGCTGTTCCAAATCGGTTGTGGGTTTGGTGATACCTACGGGCTACTCCTTCAACCTTGATGGTACTACCATTTACATGTCCATGTCTATCATCTTTTTGGCGCAGGTATTCCACATACCGCTTACGCTGGGGCAGCAACTGGTGATCATCGGCATACTGATGCTTACCTCCAAAGGGGCGGCAGCGGTAACCGGTGGTGGTTTTATTGTACTTACCAGTACTTTGGCAGCCATAAAAATAATCCCGATTGAAGGCGTGGCGATACTTTTAGGTGTCGACAGGTTTATGAGCGAAGCGCGTGCCATTACCAATTTAATAGGAAATGGGATTGCCACGATAGTAATAGCAAAGAGCGAGGGAGAATTTGTGGAGCATGGGGATTGATGGTGGCGGAAAATATCCAAATCTCAAATCATATCATTGCGAGGCACGAAGCAATGACGCGCGGAGAATAATGTCCCTGCTTCCAAATCCACCTCATCAAACTTTTACAAAAAAATTACCCCTTTAAAGTGTAAGGGGGCAAAAATATTTTAGCTTTGCGCTACTAAAAGAAAAACAACAATGAGTGTTCTGGTTAATAAAGATTCAAAGATCATAGTACAGGGTTTTACCGGTAAAGAAGGCACCTATCACGCCGAGCAGATGATAGCCTATGGTACGCAGGTTGTTGGCGGGGTTACCCCTGGCAAAGGCGGCCAAAGACACCTCGACAGGCCGATATTCAATACCGTTGCCGATGCCGTTGCTGAAACCGGCGCCAATGTATCTATCATATTCGTTCCGCCCGCGTTTGCTGCCGATGCCATTATGGAAGCTGCCGAAGGTGGCATAAAGGTTATAGTTTGTATTACCGAGGGCATTCCTACCAAGGATATGATCATGGTGAAGGAATATTTAACGGATAAGGATAGTCGCCTGATAGGCCCTAACTGTCCGGGTATTATTACTGCCGATGAAAGCAAGATCGGTATTATGCCGGGCTTCATCTTCAAAAAAGGCAATGTAGGCGTGGTTTCAAAATCAGGCACCTTAACTTACGAGGCTGTTGACCAGGTAGTAAAAGCCGGACTTGGCATCACCACTGCTATAGGCATAGGCGGCGACCCGATCATAGGCACCACCACCAAAGAAGCGGTTGAACTGCTAATGAACGACCCCGAAACACACGGCATTATTATGATAGGCGAAATAGGCGGAGGCATGGAAGCCGAAGCTGCCCGCTGGATAAAGACAAATGGCACCAAACCTGTCGTAGGGTTCATCGCCGGCCAAACAGCTCCTCCGGGACGCCGTATGGGCCATGCAGGTGCCATAGTTGGCGGGGCCGATGATACCGCCGCCGCCAAAATGAAGATCATGACCGAATGCGGTATCCGCGTGGTAGAATCGCCTGCAGAAATTGGCGCTGCCATGGCTGAGGAACTTTTAAAGTAAAGCCCCCTAACCCCCTGAAGGGGGAATATAAACTTATTTAAGATCCTGGCTTTGTCCGGGATTTTTTGTTTATAACTTAATTTCTCCGCGTCATTGCTTCGTGCCTCGCAATGACGCTTTTAACTGTATAATTTAAAAAACACTGATTTAAGACCCTATAAAATACTCCGTCAAACCATTGTAAATATCCATCCCAAAAACAATCATCAACCCAAATTATCGTATATTTATGTAGGGCGAAAATCAATAATTCATTCAATCGCTCATTCACTAATTCAGTCAATAAATGGAATATAATAAATTAACTCCTGAAGAGGAATATATCATACTACATAAAGGTACCGAGCGCCCGTTCACAGGTTCCTTATTAAACAATAATGCACAGGGCGTTTATGTATGCAAACGTTGCGATACGCCATTATATAATTCCGAAACTAAATTCGAATCGCATTGCGGCTGGCCAAGTTTCGACGATGAGATACCCGGTGCAGTAAAACGCGTACCCGATGCCGATGGCCGCCGTGTAGAGATCGTTTGCGCCAATTGCAGCGCACATTTAGGCCACGTATTTGAAGGCGAATATCTGACACCAAAAAACACCAGGCATTGTGTGAACTCGGTGAGCATGAAGTTTGTGCCATTGGGGGATTAACTTATTTTTTACTTGAAAAACAAGTTGCAACCTGCTGAATGTCTGTTTGATTTTGTTCTGTAAAAACAAATAAGTTATATTTTACATATTTATCAGTAATAAATCTCATAAATATTGCTTTATGATTTTTCATACTGTTTAATTGGTCGTCTGTAAGGTTCGCTTCAATATATATTGATAAGTCTTTTATTCCATATTGAATACTTGATAAATTTATATTTGGATGAACCGAGATCAAACTATCATTATCCAGCTTTATAACGAATGTAGATTTTCCCAAGTTTACATCTTTTAAATCCGGCAAAGTATCCTGAGTATCTACGCACCGAAAATTAAGTACCGGTTTGTTGTCTCTTGTAATAAAACCAAGTTGTTGTGGCATTTCTCCCTTTATAGGAGGGGTAATATTTGTCATTGCAATAATCATACTGCCTTGCTTTATACACGTTATAGTTTGTGCACTTAAATTGAGATAAACTATACTCAGCAATAAAAATAGAATGCACTTCATATTATTAATTGTAAACATCTAAATATAAACATTTGCTTTTTAACAATTAACACGATTAATTTAATCTTATATATGTGCATAACTCCATCCCTTGTTTAAAACTATCCCTACCATTCTACCTGCCCTATCCCTTATCTTTGAATCATCAAGTTCTTACAATCGCTATAAAGGTTGCCGGTTTTATTGCCGGCATTAAAAGGGAACCATGTTAAATTCATGGGCTGACGTGCAACTGTGTTATTAAGTTAAAAGTCAAAAGTTTAAAGTCAAAAGTTAGGACGATCAATCTTACTTTCAACCTTAAACTTTCAACTTTCAACTCAATTAAAGCCAGACACCTGCCTGCATAGCTTGTCAAAACTTTCACGCATAGGGTTTTGTCAAAAGTCTGTTTACTAACCGTCTCATTTTTCTGAGGCTATTGGTTCATTGCCTTTTGTCAATTCCCAAAAACAAAGGCAAACAAATGAAACAGGAAAACGAAGTATTACTAAAAGAGAACAAGGACAGGTTTGTGATACTGCCCATCAACTATCCCGCCATTTGGGAAATGTACAAAAAGCACGAGGCCAGCTTTTGGACTGCCGAAGAAATCGACCTGAGCGACGATATGAAGCACTGGGAAAACCTGAGCGATGGCGAAAGGCATTTCATATCGCATATCCTTGCTTTTTTTGCCGCCAGCGATGGCATTGTGAACGAGAACCTGGCCATCAACTTTATGAGCGAGGTACAACTGCCCGAGGCCCGCTGTTTTTACGGTTTCCAGATCATGATGGAAAACATCCACTCCGAAACTTATGCCCTGCTCATTGATACTTATATCAAAGATTCCGCAGAAAAAGATCGCCTGTTCCATGCCATTGACACTGTGCCTTGTGTAAATAAAAAAGCCGAGTGGGCGCTCAAATGGATCAGCAATGGCACATTCGCGCAGCGGCTGGTGGCTTTTGCAGCCGTTGAGGGGATCTTCTTCTCGGGGAGCTTCTGTTCTATCTTCTGGCTTAAAAAACGGGGACTGATGCCGGGACTAACTTTCAGCAATGAGCTGATCTCGCGCGATGAAGGCCTGCATTGCGAGTTTGCCTGTATGCTATACAAAATGCTGCAAACAAGGCTATCGCAGGAAGAAGTTACTAAGATCATCACCGATGCGGTGGAAATTGAAAAGGAATTTGTAACCGATGCCCTGCCTGTAAACCTCATCGGCATGAACGCCAAACTGATGAGCCAATATATAGAGTTTGTGGCCGACAGATGGCTGGGCGAACTGGGCTACGATAAATATTACGGCGCGTCAAATCCATTTGATTTTATGGAGATGATAAGCCTGCAGGGCAAAACAAATTTCTTCGAAAAACGCGTAGGCGATTACCAAAAAAGCGGGGTGTTGAATGCCACGGCAGATAGTAAGAGCTTTTCGTTAGATGATGATTTTTAGGGGAGTGGGATAAACCGCCATGTCATTTCGAACCCACAAGCGCAGGGTTTAGCAACGGATGGGTGAGAAAACTTCTACACCACGCACGGCGAAAATGCAGGGTGTAGAAGTTTTCTCCTCGCACTGCACACAAGCCACCCCATGGCTCGTCGAAATGACATAGTGGGGAAATGTAAAAAGTAAAAAATTAAATAATACTCGCCACTTGGGCGAAAAATAAGGAGGCAAAAATGTTTGTAATAAAAAGAGACGGCAGAAAAGAATCAGTAAAATTTGATAAGATCACTGCACGGATAGAAAAGCTGTGCTATGGGTTTAATTTGGTTGACCCCATTGATGTAGCCAAAAAAGTTATCGAAGGCCTGTACGATGGCGTAACCACTTCCGAACTGGATAACCTCGCAGCCGAAACCGCGGCATCGTTAACCACCAAACACCCTGATTATGCCCTGCTGGCATCGCGCATAGCGGTATCAAACCTGCATAAAAATACGGTTAAATCATTTTCGGAAACCATGCGTAAGCTGTATGAGTACACCGACGAAAAAACAGGCAAAAACGCCTCGCTGATAGCGCAGGATGTGTGGGAAGTAATAAAAGCCAATGCCGAGTTGCTGGATAGCACCATTATATACGACCGCGATTTTGGTTTTGATTACTTCGGGTTTAAAACGCTCGAAAAATCATACCTGCTAAAAGTTGAGGGTAAAATAGTTGAGCGCCCGCAGCATTTGTTTATGCGGGTATCGGTGGGTATTCACAAAGAAGATATCGACAGCGTAATAAAAACCTATAACCTCATGAGTGAGCGCTGGTTCACTCACGCTACGCCTACCCTGTTCAACGCAGGTACGCCAAAACCGCAAATGTCCTCGTGCTTTTTATTAACCATGAAGGACGACAGCATTGAAGGTATTTATGATACCCTTAAGCAAACAGCCAAAATATCGCAAAGCGCGGGCGGTATTGGCTTAAGCATCCACAATGTAAGGGCAACAGGGTCGTACATCAGCGGCACTAACGGCACCAGCAATGGCATCATCCCGATGTTAAAAGTATTTAATGATACCGCACGTTATGTCGACCAGGGCGGCGGAAAGCGCAAAGGTGCCTTCGCTATTTACCTGGAGCCGTGGCATGCCGATGTATTTGAGTTTTTAGATCTCCGCAAAAATCACGGCAAGGAAGAAATGCGTGCCCGCGACCTGTTTTACGCCCTTTGGGTGTCAGACCTGTTTATGCGGCGCGTGGAAGCCAACGAGGACTGGAGCCTGTTTTGCCCGCACGAAGCGCCCGGCCTGGCCGATTGCTGGGGCAAAGAATTTGAAGCCCTGTACGAGCGTTACGAGCAGGAAGGCCGTGCCCGCAAAACCGTAAAGGCACAGGAGCTATGGTTTGCTATTTTAGATGCACAGGTAGAAACCGGCACACCATATTTGCTATATAAGGATGCCGCCAACGGTAAATCAAATCAGCAAAACCTCGGCACCATAAAAAGCTCAAACCTTTGTACCGAAATTATGGAGTACACCTCTAAAGATGAGATTGCGGTTTGTAATTTAGCCTCATTGGCACTGCCGCGGTATATTCAAAATGGTGTTTTCGATCATCATAAATTATACGAAATTACTTACCAGGTAACGTTGAACCTGAACAAGATCATCGACCATAATTACTACCCGGTTGAGGAAGCGCGTTACTCCAACCTGCGCCACCGCCCTATTGGTTTGGGTGTACAGGGTTTGGCCGATACCTTTATCCAGCTTCGCCTGCCTTTTGAAAGCGATGAAGCCAAAAAGCTGAATAAGGAGATCTTCGAAACTATCTACTTCGCCGCCATGACGGCTTCAAAAGACCTCGCTATAAAAGACGGCGCTTATGAAACCTTCAAAGGCTCGCCCCTATCCAAAGGCAAGTTCCAGTTCGACCTATGGAATGTGCAGCCCGATAGTGGCCGTTGGGATTGGGAAAACCTGCGTTTGGATGTGATGAACCACGGCGTGCGCAATTCGTTGCTTGTAGCGCCTATGCCAACAGCTTCTACCTCGCAGATATTAGGCAATAACGAGTGTTTTGAGCCTTATACCTCAAATATTTATACCCGCCGGGTATTAAGCGGCGAATTTATTGTAGTAAATAAATATTTGCTGCGCGACCTGGTGAACCGTGGCCTGTGGGATAATGCCATGAAGGATAAGATCATCACCGCTAATGGTTCGATACAGGATATTGAGGAAATACCAGCCGAAATAAAGGAACTGTACAAAACCGTTTGGGAAATAAAAATGCGCAGCATTATTGATATGGCTGCCGACAGGGGCGCGTATGTTTGCCAGTCGCAATCATTAAACCTGTTCATTAATTCGCCAAACGCGTCAAAACTAACTTCCATGCATTTTTACGCCTGGAAAAAAGGCTTAAAAACAGGCATGTACTACCTGCGTACCCAAGCGGCATCGCAAGCGGTTAAGTTTACGGTTGAGAACCAGGGCGGCAAAAACATGGATGCGGTGATCCCCGAAGTAGTGGCAGAGTTAAGCAACGATGTACCCGCCGGGCCAAGCTGCTCTATGGATGAAGGCTGTGTGACCTGCTCGGCGTAAACACCGTAGAGGCACAATACTTTGTGTCTCCTTATATGTTGTAATAAAATAAAGTAGAGACGCAAAATATTGCGTCTCTACTTTATTTTATTATTTTTATGGTATCAACCCAAATCAGTATGCATCACTATTCACACACAGCACTTTGCAAAAGCTTAGTTAAAGGCCTGGCATTAACCGGCTTTATGGTATTTATATTAGCCTGTTCATCGGTAAACGCTCAAAGGCGCAATGATGCGTACTTAACCTATGGTGGCGGTAGCAATGGTGGCGGCAGCGGCCTTTGGGGTATTGTTTTTACCGCCGGTTACGATGTGCCTGTAGGCAATTTTGCTACCACCTTTAAAGCTGCCCCTGCTTTTGCCATTGGCGTGAACCGTAACTACGGCGATTTTACCTTTAACACCACCATTGGCTATATATCGTACAAACCCAAACTGGATACCTTTTTTTATAACGGAACCGATAATACCGCGGGGTATATTAAGTATGAAAATTTAAGTTCGATACAAGTTTATTTGGGTGTGGCTTATAATATTGCCATTGCCGATGAAGCAAAATTTTACTTCGGTGTAGATCTGGGCACATATTACAACCATTTCGCATATGATTCAAACGATGGCGAAGGCGGCATTGATGAGGCCGATACTGAGGACGAGGTATCATATGTAGCGCCAAAGCTCGGTATTAATTTTATGGTGAGTGATGATATAAGCATAGGGATTGAAGGTAAATACAACTTCCAGCTCTCGTCCTCGTCAGGCTCCGGCGATGCGTATGATTATGGTTATGCCACCACGGTCAATAAATCGTTTTCGGGCAACTTTGTGTTAACTTATAATTTTTAATGTCTATACACCCAAAACACGAAACCGTACACTGCGAGCGCTGCAAGGCGCCATTTGAATGCAAAGCCAATTCATTCACCAAATGCCAGTGCAGTAAGGTGCCCCTAACGCTTAATGAAACGCAATATGTGAGCGAGAACTTCGACGGGTGTTTGTGCGCGGGGTGTTTATTGGAGTTGCAGCAGGAATACCAACAATTTCTGCACTCAAATGGCGATGCAATCGCCTAATCATATTAAGCACTCGTTACAACGAGCGCAATATATCTTTCGGACTTCCCGACTTTTCGGACTTTCCGACTAAATTATTACCTTCATCCCCTCGAAACTAATGCGATTACTATAACATGAAATTATTAGAAGGAAAAACCGCGCTGATCACCGGCGCGTCGAAAGGCATAGGCCGTAAAATTGCAGAGAAATTTGCCGAACACGGCGCTAATGTCGCTTTTACCTACCTGTCATCAGTTGAAAAAGGACTGGCCCTTGAACAGGAACTGCAAAGCTTTGGCACACAGGTTAAAGGTTACCGCTCCGATGCCTCGAAATTTGAGGAAGCTGAAAAACTGATAAATGATATAGTTGCCGATTTTGGCACCCTGCATATTGTGGTTAACAACGCCGGCATCACCAAAGATGGTTTGCTCATGCGCATGACCGAAGAGAACTGGGACGAGGTTTTAAATGTGAACCTGAAATCCATCTTCAACGTAACCAAAGCGGCATCAAAAATCATGATGAAGAACCGCAATGGCGTGTTCATTAACATGAGTTCGGTGGTGGGCGTGCAGGGCAATGCCGGGCAGGCCAATTATGCGGCATCAAAGGCCGGCATTATAGGTTTTTCCAAATCAATAGCAAAAGAATTAGGCTCGCGTAATATACGCACCAACGTGGTTGCCCCCGGTTTTATCAAAACCGAAATGACCGAAATATTAGACCCCAAAGTGGTTGAAGGCTGGGCACAGGCCATCCCGCTCAAACGCGGCGGCGAAACCGAAGATGTGGCCAATTGCTGCGTTTTCCTGGCATCGGATATGGCAAGCTATATCACCGGGCAGGTTATCCCGGTTGATGGGGGGATGCTGTAAGCCCTACCCAAACCCTCCCCGGTAGGGAGGGCTTTAAACCTCTTTCCAAAAAGAAACCTATATTTAGCTCAAATTAAAAAAGTCTCCCCTACCGGGGGAGATTAGAGGGGGCTTATGCTGTTTTTGTTTTCAATTACATGGGGTGCGGTTTCAGGGTGGTGGGCGCCGGGCTGCCTGCTGCTGGGCTTTTTATATGCCTGGCTCATGTACCGCCAGCCGGTAAACCTCAGCAATAAATTTCGCTACATTTTATTTGCCATACGCGCCCTGGCGGTATTCATTATCTCGTTGCTGCTATTGGCGCCACTTGTAAAATCCATTAGTTACAAACCCGAAAAACCGTTGGTCTTAATTTTGCAGGATAATTCGGAGTCGATAAAATTATTTCCAAGTCCGGCCCTTCTAAAAAAGAGCGAAGCCAAAGTTTCCCCTACCGGGGGAGATTTAGAGGGGGCTCTTTCGGCCTTAAAATCCACCCTCGGTGATACCTATGAAGTACATGAGTTTAACTTCGACCGTACGCTGAATAACGGCCTATCCAACAATTTCAATGGCAAGCAAACAGATATTTCTGCCGCGCTTAAGCAATTAAATGATAGGTATGTAAACCAGAACATCGGCGCGCTGGTATTGGCTACCGACGGCCTGTATAACCAGGGCAGCGACCCGCAGTACGAGGCGCGGAATTTTAAAACAACCATATACACCATCGCCCTTGGTGATACCACCCCCAAACGCGACCTGCTTATTGCCAATGTAAACTATAACAAAACCGCCTTTTTGGGCAATGATTTTGAGATTGAAGTTTTAATCGAAGCCTACCAAAGTAAAGGTGAAAACATGCGCCTGAGCGTTACCGAAGATGGCCGCCAGGTATCCGCCCAAAATATCCCGGTAAATTCGGATGCATTTCAAAAACTTATCCCCATTAAATTAAATGCTGATAAAAAGGGCATCCGCAAGTTTAACATCAATATTGCGCCGGTAAAAAACGAGCTATCGGTACAAAATAATACCGAAACGATTTATGTAGAGGTGCTTGATGCCAAACAAAAGATACTACTGGTATACAACAGCATCCACCCCGATATAAGCGTAATAAAACAAGCCATTGAAAGCAACCGCAATTACGAGGTAAAAACAACGCAATTGTCTGATCTTTCAGCCATAAAAATAAACGATTATAGCCTGGTTATCCTGCACCAACTGTCGGCGGCTAACTCCGGTGTGCTGCAAAATATAATCACCAAAAGCAAGATGCCCTTGTGGTATATGTTAGGTAGCCAGTCGAACCTTACCGATTTCAACAACCAGCAAAAAGCCATCAAAATAATTACTGGCCGCGAAGAAATGCAGGAGGTTTTCGCCCAGCCCGTACCTGAGTTTGCGGCCTTTACATTATCCGATTCAACAAAGCAAAAGATCAGTACATTCCCACCGCTGCTGGCGCCTTTTGGCAGCTATACTTCGTCGCCATCAAACCAAATTTTGCTTAAACAAAAAATAGGCAATGTTTTAACTACCTGGCCCCTGCTATCGTTTAGCGATGAGGCTGGCAGGCGCATAGGCATATTAACCGGCGAAGGTTTGTGGCGATGGCAGCTGGCCGAATACAAAGCCAACGGCAATCACCACGCTTTGGAAGAATTGCTGGGGCAGGGCGTGCAGTATTTAACTGCCAATGCCAATCGTCAGCAATTCAGGGTTTACCCGGCTAAAAATGTATTCGACGAAGGCGAAAATGTAATCCTGAACGCCGAGCTGTATAACGATGCGCTCGAACTGGTGAATACGCCCGATGTAAAGATCGATGTAAAAAGCCTCAATGGTAAAAATTACAGTTTCCTGTTTACCCGCACAGGGCAAAGTTACCAGTTAGATGCGGGCACATTACCGGTTGACGAGTATACCTATACCGCCTCTACAAAAGTAGGGAACAGGCAATTTAACGCTAACGGACAATTTACCGTAAAAGCCCTGAACCTCGAAACCCGGCAAAGCGCGGCCAATCACCGCTTGCTGAACAATATTGCCAAACAATCGGGTGGCCAAATGTTGCTGCCATCGCAAATAGGACAGTTGGCAGATCTGATCAAAAAAAACGACAATATTAAAACCGTGGTATACCAGGACAGGCACTATAGCGATATGATTGATGTGAAATGGATTTTTGTACTGATACTGGCTTTATTAAGCGCCGAATGGTTTGTAAGAAAGCGCGAAGGCGAAGTTTAATAACACGCAAATTTCCTACACATGTTTATATCAAAAAAATTACCTGTAAATCAGTAACATTGGCTTGCAAATTGATAGATTTGTATAGATATATTTTAACCATAAAAAATTTAATTTAGCCATTAAACCTTTTACATCAACATTGTCTAATACATAATTAACCGAGGGCAAAGAAAACCATGAAAAGAGCAATTTATTTAGGGCTGATAGCATTAATCTTATCCGGATTATCAGCTTGTAATACCTATAATTATTACACTGCCGGTCTTAACAAAAAC
>Ga0302309_10001855_pt1 | contig 18474 bp, 18 predicted proteins | sample III_Palsa_N1_1_FD_200453 | JGI IMG/M metagenome (GOLD analysis project Ga0302309, IMG submission 200453) | Peat permafrost microbial communities from Stordalen Mire near Abisko, Sweden - III_Palsa_N1_1 | ecosystem: Environmental > Terrestrial > Soil > Palsa > Peat permafrost | place: Sweden... | reverse complement strand
ATCCAGTACATCGTTTATACCTGTTACACTCAATACCTTACCGCTTGTTGAAATGCTTACATAAAAAGGTTTGTTAAGTATAGCGCCTAAAATCTGCGAAAACGGGTCTTGTGCGCCGGGTTTATCACTATTATACTCCGTGGAATTGCCGGCGGCCATCTGCATTTTCATATCAATATGCTGGTAACTTACTTCAAGGTTATATACCGAATCTTTTTTATCGAGCACTTTATTGGCCATTGTAACACTCATGCCAACATTATAACTTACTGCATTGTTGTTTATGGTTTGGTTAATTGTGGTGGTAATATTGCTTACATTGTAATAAGTATTACCTTTTACCAGTTTAAGGGCGGGCTTTACTTTTTGCGCGCTGCATGGCGCTACTGCTGCTGTTGCGAGCAAAAAAATGCCCAGGACTGTTTTTAAAGCGTTTTTCATTATGTTGATGTTATTTGTTAAGAAAGATAGATTGCGGGTAATGAGTTGCCGTCTACTCGGTTATTTCATTTTGCTTTACCGTAACTGAGCCTTTGGAATGATCGTTGTTGATGTAAACGTTAACTGTATAGAGGAAATTATCAAACAGGTAGATATTGCTGGTGGCATCGGCACCTTCGAAATGCTCGGTAAGGCCCGCGCTTTTGGCTTGCGCTATGAGGCTAAGCAAGTACTTTACATTGGTGGTAGTATAGGTTACTGTATGCAAAAAAACGCCCGCTGTCGTCTTGTCGCCATAGCCGATAGTGACTGTTTCGCATTTTGATGCGGGGGTATTGCCCTGGTAATGGTCGATAGCAAGCCCATTCACCTTTTCGGTATATTTTTGCTGAAACGGCCGCTCGAATGTTAAGTTGTTATGTGCCTCGGAATTGTTGAGGCCGGCCAGGTTAGTAATATCGCTCATGGTGAGGTTTTGCGCACGAACACCCATCGCCAAAAAAACCAATACTATTATTACCATGTGCTTTTTCATGTATCAAATATATAATTTTTTTGAAAATACAAGTGGGGGTAAGTCCATAGACGATAGTCCATGGTCCATAGCCATAATCTGCAGCTTCCATGATCTATCGACTATGGTCCATGTACTACTTAAATGCAGCTGCCATGGTCTATCGACTATGGTCCATGGACACCCTTCTCATCGTACCACGAAATAACCAGTCGTATCATACGGTTATAGGTCATCAGGCCCTGGGGCTGGTTGTTGGCTTTCAGAAAATGATCATAAAACAGGCTGCTTACGGTTTCTATTTTGCTTTCATAAGCCATCCAGTAAGTACGTTCCACCACAAAATCGTGATGTACCTGTGGGGAAACACCCTTTTTTAACTGCTTGTGCAAAACGGTATCGCGCATCATCAGGTCTAACATAAATTCGCCAACGGCTTCATGATAGGCTGAATAGCGCAGCAGGCGGTCTTTTGAATTTATCCCGGCCAGGAAACCTACAAAATTTGCTTCATCCTCAGCGCCGTAACCCATCTGGTGCGACATTTCATGGCAAGCTACAAAAGGCTGCAAAAAGTATGGCATCTGGCCGTTCATCTGCGACTCGGAAGTGAACGGGTTGTAGTAACCCGATGTGCCCATATAGTTGAGGACGGTAGAAAACAGCGATGATTTAATATCCGGATCGTACGTATAAAAATCGGGCGAGGAATTGGATAAGCTTTCAACCGCATGTATGGCAGTTTGATAAATAGCCTTGTTGCTTTGCGTAGTGTCGGCCTTTTGCAGGCGCGCCCGCGTTACGTTGGCGCTATCGATAAGCATGGCCGCAACTGATGCCAGTTGCTGGGTGGAATAATCTGTATCTGTTAATTTAAGCCGCTCGGCAGCCGATGGCCTGAAATAATTCAATCCCCAAAAAAGATAAAAGCATAATGTAAGCGATTGAATGGCTATAATCACTCCCAAGACCAATATCCCGGCCTGCCTGAATTGCTTTTTAAAAAGCAGGCGGATAAGCCTTACGAAATAATAGATGATGAGCAGGATAAGCGCGATATAAAACACATCGCCCACGCTAAAAGGGAACAGGTTAAAAATGGGATGAAAAACCCGGCAGATGAAACGGTAAAAGCCGTTGGAATAATATTTCTCGATAATGTGGGGATAACCTTCGAGCAAAAACAATAAAAAGAAGGCTGCAATGAGCGCTGCTATTGCTATAAGCCTTCTTTTTATTGGATTATTTTTGGCATGCATGGGCCATTACTGAATTTCGGTTTTGGTAATGGTTACCGGTACTGAGATTTTTTCCCATACCAGGTTAAAGCCTTTGTCGTCTATAGTGTAAACAAGCCTTTCATGCAAATCAACTACCGTTGGTTTAATGGAAACGCGCAAAACATCTTTACTGTTATCATATTTAAAAGCCCCCCACTGGTTGGGCACACTGTTGAAGATTACTGTCCAGCTTCCTTCGTTGGGAATAACGAAAAAGCCATATGTGCCTGCACGTAGCAATTTGCCGTCCACCATAATATCCTTATCAGTAGTAAAGCGGGTTGCTTCATTGGCGCCGGCACGCCAAACAGCGCCATAAGGTTCTAATGCACCCCATATTTTACGGCCTCGTACCGATGGGCTGCCATAATTGATATTAATATTTGCACCGGCCACTGTACCGCTTACGCTGTCGCGCGGGCTTAACAAGGGCTTTTTAGTGTCCTGCGCCATTACTATGCCCGAGAACAGGCAGGCAATTGCCAGTAACATTAGAAATTTTAACTTAAATGAGCTTTTCATAATTTTTGTTTTTTAGTTTTAATAAGAAGTTGTTAAAAAAAATGTCGTGCTGAATTTATTTCAGCATCTCACAAGCAGGTATGCGCCATACATGCGAACCGCCTGTTTGTGGGATCCCGAAACAAGTTCGGGATGACGTAAACTATATTCACGGAATAGCGTAAAGGTAGGGCGAAATTTTAACAGCCCGAAATATGCCCGGTTTATTATCAGTTTTATTACAAAAACAAAAAATTGGCATGAATTATGTATGATATAAATCATAGAAACGCACACTGCAGTTAGGAATTGACCGAAAGGTTAAACAATTGTTGTGAGTTTTTACCCTTGCCGCAAGGCAGGGGTTTTTTGTTTATATACCCCCGATTTTTTTCGGGTAAAGAAGATATAATACATAACTTGCGCCGTTTAATAATTTTTTGATATATATTAGCTAAACCGATTTTAGCTTGCATACAGCAATTTTTCGTAGCCCGAAAAATCTGGCCGGTTATGTTAATTATAAACTGAAAAAATATTACTTATAGAACTTTTTTTACATTTTAGATGAAGGACAGGCCCAGGCAGTTTTATGTCTTGTTGTTTTTATTGGCACTGATAGTAAATTTTTCGGGCATTGCTGTACGTTTTTTTACCGACGACCCCGGCCTGTACGCCTCTATTGCCAAAAATCTCATCTACAAGCACAATTTCTGGCAGCTATACACCTATAACCAGGACTGGCTCGATAAACCGCACTTCCCGTTTTGGATGGTTTTTTTCAGCTTTAAGCTGTTTGGCATAAGCACGTGGGCCTACAAATTGCCTGCACTGTTGTTTTTTATGCTCAGCTGCCTGTACACATACCTGTTCAGCCGTAAATTTTATGGCAGCGAAATAGCCGCGATGACCGTTTTAATATTGATGACGGCACAAATGACCTTAATGTCGAACGTTGACGTACGTGCCGAGCCCTACCTTATGGGGTTGATTATCGGCAGCATTTATCATATCTCGCGCCTTGATGAACGATTTACATTCGGCGACTTAATAATGGCGGCACTCCTTACCGCCTGTGCCCTCATGACTAAAGGCCTGTTTGTAATTGTTGCTATTTATGGCGCCCTTTTTATACAGCTGCTGTTTCAAAAACGTTTTAAAAGCCTGTTCAGTTTTAAATGGGCTGCGCTGCTTTTACTTACGGCTATATTTATTTTACCTGAGTTATATGCACTGTATATCCAATTCGACCTTCACCCCGAAAAAGTAGTATTCGGGCGGCAGCATGTATCGGGTATCAGGTGGTTTTTATGGGATAGCCAGTTTGGGCGTTTTGTAAATACCGGGCCAATCACCCGCAAATCGGGCAACGTGTTCTTCTTTTTCCATACTTTGCTGTGGGCCTTCGCGCCATGGTGTTTGATGTTTTATTTCGCCATTTACCGAAACGTGCTCGAAATTTACCGCAAACACAGGCTTACCGAGTATTATACATTTGGCGGAGGTATATTGCTGCTGCTTCTTTTCTCGCTTTCAAGCTTCCAGCAGCCTTTTTATGCCAATAGTGTATTTCCATTATTTGCCGTTATTACCGCGCCATATTGCTATACCCAACTCGATAAGTTCGGAACCCGTTACAGGCTTATTAGCCAGTGGGTTTATATTATTGCGCTGCCTTCTTTTATATTGTTTATTAACTTTATTATGCTGCCCGGCAGACAGCTTTTTTTTGCGGGCGACTGTATCATATTCGGTGTGATTATATACCTTATCGTATCTGAAATTAAACGGGGAAATAAAAAAGTGTTCATGCTCAACTGCGCGGTAGCATTGTTTGTTAATTTTTATTTCAATACGGTATTTTATTCTGCGCTAACCGATTATAAAGGGCAAATAACTGCTGCCGAATATATCAATCGGCCTGCTTACAATAAATACCACGTTTATGCGCTCCGGGCCGAAAACAACCTCTTCCAGTTTTATTTCAACCGCCCGGTGGACCTTATCCCGCTGGAACATTTTAATGTGTTTAAACCTACAGATAGCGCTGTGTTTTTTGTAAGTCAGCCTTCAATGGATTATCTCAACCAAAATCATATACCGTTTAAGCTGGTGAAAAGCTTTGTCGACTACCCCCAGGAAAATATACTCCCCCGGTTTGTTTACAGTCCAAGCCGTTATGGTACGCTAGGGCACGTTTATTTGATCACCAAATAAGTTTGTAAAATGAATAATTGATTTGATTAAAGGCTTTCCTCTGCTTCTTTAATCTCTTCCCAAAAAACGGTGCCTACAAAAATTTTGTTCTTAATGGCAACCTGCGCGCGCACGTTTTCAAGTTCCTTTTTGATATGCTCGGCGGGTATTTCGGGTTTGAGGGTATAGTAGTAAATCACATACCCCGTTTCACTGTTGATGAATTTGTAGTGTTTGTCGGTAGTTTTCATGTGGCGGCCCCTCCCCGGTTTTATACAGATAAAACAAGCAGATCAGGAAATAGTTTTCTGACGCAGGCGAAGTGGTTTAAAAAATGATAAAGCTTGTACTAATTCATCGTTGCTAACAGCTTCCGGATCGGAAAATTGCTTCATAACAAGCGATCTGTCGAGTATTATCGTACCGCCCGAAGTTTTAACCAATACATCGTGGTCGCGGACGGTATGTCCTTTATAATCGCCAATTATATCGTTGTGCTGTGCAAGTACCATCAGCAATTCAACAATGGCATATACAGGAATATTATGTTTTGGCATAAAACGCAATGATACGTTAAATCATCAATAAGGAATAATTAACGTTATATAAAGATAACACGCTAATTTAACATATTGTTGATGTTGAATACAAAAAAATATTCAGGTCGGTAAATGCCGATAGCTAAAAGTCGTTGGATTAGCGTATTGACGCAGATAGATTTACCGCGTATAATAATAATCGATAACCTCGTTGAAGATATGTACCCCGGTACTGTTTGTTATGCCAAATGTACCCGTGGCGTGTATGTCAAGGTCGGAGCTGGAAAGTGTTGTTATTTGGGTAGAGGATGACTCATCCATAGGTCCGCTGCTTGAACCGGTAGCGTAGCTGAACCACCCGGCCAGCCCCGGTACTATTGTAAATGAATTGGCTGAATAGCTATAAGTACCAGTTGTGGCTCCGGAGGTTGGTACATTTAAAAGTGTAGTATTTGACGGCGTATAAAGGCTCGACGAGCTAAACGTGTCGTTGGCATTAAATTGAACGGTCGCATAGGTTTTAGCAGAAGCGGTATAAACCGTGTCGATAATTTTTACGTTATCTTCATACAACACTGCATGCTCATGTTGTAAATTCCAGGTGGTGACAAGGATGATTGGTGAAGGTTCGCTTTTTTCACCACAGGAAAAAAAGCAGCATGAACAGGCAAGTAATACCAGGGTAAACAGGCGCTTTAGGGATTTCATGACTTATGGATACAATGAATTTATAGTAAAATTGCAAAAAAAATCATACATCCAAAAGCAAATCAGCCAATTAAGCGGGGAAATCGCTTTTAAGATTTTAAAGTGTCGGAATGTTTAATACTTAGGCTAAAGCCTGAATTAACCGATAAACAAAACCGTTGGCTAAAGCCGAACGGCAATGAATTTTATCATTGCCGTCCCATTTATGGGGCGGATACCCCGTAAAATTGCATTGGCTTTAGCCAAATATTCACCGAAATGTTTTAAAAGCGATTTCTCTGAGTCAATTAGACAGGATAGATGCATTAAAAAAAATCCCGACTTATGTGCCGTTAGGCACATTTCGTGGGTAGAAATATTCATTTAAGTATCAGTATAAAAGTCCCCGCTACAATAAGCGAAGCTGCCACTACCGTTTTAAGCGTAAGCGGCTCACCTAAAAATATCACCGCCAAAGCAATCGCTATCGGCACGCTTAATTTATCAACCGGCGCTACATAACTCACCTCGCCCAATTGTAACGCCTTAAAGTAACATATCCACGATAGCCCCGTGGCACAGCCCGACAGGATAAGAAACATCCAGTTGACCTTGTTCAGGCTGCCAATAGTGCTATTGCTGCCTTTAATGAATACCAGCAGCCAGGCCAGTATCAATATAAAAACCGTACGGATAGCCGTAGCGAGGTCGGTATCAACCCCTTTTATGCCAACCTTGGCAAAAATGGCCGTCAGGGCCGCAAATAATGCTGATAGTAATGCGTATATCCACCACATGATTGTTAGAGATTAGAGATTAGTTAATTGGAGATTAGTTGTTTTTATCTTTACAACTGCTAATTTCTAAAACTATTCTGATTTCTTCCTAATCTCTAATCTCTAATCAAGTAACTCTAAGTTTATGCTATTTTTCCCGTGATTAGAGATATTTTTCTTTCAAAACCTTATCCCCAAACATATTTGCCCTCGCTGCCGGTGATCTCCGGATTTAAGCTTAGCAACAAATTATAAACCTCACGGGCGTCATTTATATATTCAAGCCGTGGCGGGGGTTGATAACTTCCCTGCCACCTGTACATCCCGGGCAGCATATAAAATTTAAATTCGTTGGCCCCTAATATTATTGTACCACTGCCATCCTTGCGTTCAATAATTTCAATTTGCGATAAATCACTAATATATTCTGTCTTAAAACTTTCTGTTAATCGAACTGATTTAATGAATATCCTGGTTTTGGTTATACCATACGTTAGATTTTTCCTTTTATTGGCATCAAAATAAAAACGGCCAAATAAAGCGTATAGGATAATAACTGTTAATATCAATCCTGGCACAAAGAATAGTTTTGCCTGACCCTGAACCTCGTGTATGCAAATAAAGACCAAAAAACTACACCAAAGCACCGAAAAAGGAATATTAAAAATGTCGGATTTCTTAATAATCAGCCCTTGTTTTGGCCGGCCCGCCCACAATATTTTCTCGCCGTCAATTATTTCAGATTGAAGTTCTTCTGCTACTTCTTTATCAGATATAAGGTTTAAGTTATTGATCATTTGTTTAGTTTGGGATAACGATTGGCATTAAATATACGTCAGAAATAATTTCTCTTACAAAATTTAAACAGAATTATATCCTTATTTTAGCACCATAACAAACCTACATCGACAATTGATGAAATGGCTTTTCGGCATATTTTTATGCGTTTTTACTTATTCGGCATCGGTGGCGCAAAGCTATTCGCTTGATCATTACCTCCAGGTTGCCAAAACCAACAGTCCGCTGTTAAAGGATTTGCAAAACCAGGTAGCCTCCAGCTCAGTGGATAGCCTGCGGTTGCTGGCCGGTTATAAACCACAGGTAAACCTCAACAGCGCAGGCCTTTATGCACCGAATATCAATGGCTATGGTTATTCGGAGGCCATTACCAACCTGCACACCGTTAATGGCCTGATGGGCGTTAACCAATCCATCGTAAGCAGAAAAAATCTCGATGCGCAGGTGCAGGCTATCGTACTGCAATCCTTGTCGTTGAGTAATTCTGAGCGTATATCCGAGCAAGACCTAAAAAAAGCCATTACCACGCAATACATCACCACTTACGGCGATCAGCTCGCATTAAAATTTAACCGGGAAGTGATCACTTTGCTTAAACAGGAGGAAGATGTTTTGAAAAAACTCACCCGCTCCAATGTTTATCGCCAAAGCGATTACCTTACCTTTTTGGTGACCCTGCAACAGCAGCAATTGCAGCTATCGCAGGCCAGGGCGCAGTTTAAAAATGATTACGCAACGCTCAATTACCTCGCCGGCATTGCCGATACCAGCGCCATGGAACTGGATACACCGGCCATACAAAAACTGATCCCACATGACCCGGATGGCAGCATATATTTCAGGCAATATCATTTGGATAGTCTTAAGCTGATAAACAGCCGCCAGCTGATCGATTACGCCTATAAACCAAAGATAAATGCATTGGCCGATGCAGGTTACGAGAGCGATTTTATGGGGCAGGCCTGGAAAAACTTTGGCTTTAGCGTGGGGTTTGGATTATCCATACCGATATATGATGGCGGGCAGCGCAAAATGCAGTATAAAAAGTTGTCGCTGCAGGAAGAAACACGAGAAAATTACAAGGCGTTTTTCGATACGCAATACCACCAGCAGATAGCGCAGCTAAAACAACAAATAGCCGAAAATGAAACGCTTTTAGACCAGGTAAACGAGCAAACCAAATACACCAACAGCCTGATAAAAGTTGATACCCAATTACTGCAAACCGGCGATGTAAGAATTGCTGATTTGTTATTGGCCATAAACAATTACCTTACGGTAAAAAACCTGTTTAACCAAACGGTTATCAGCCGGTTGCAGTTGATAAACCAGTTAAATTATTGGAACAAGTAGCATGAAGAAATTAGACTTTACCAAATACCCTGCCTTAAAACCTGTTTACCTGCTGGCCTGCGCCGCCCTGCTGCTGGCCTCATGCGGAGGCGGCAAAAAAGCTGATGATGGCGATGACGACAACACTGTCAACGCACAGGTGCCGGTTACCGTAACTACGGTTAATGACAGCAGTATGGTTGATTATACCACGCTAAATGCTACCTCATCATACCAGCAAAAAAACTACGTAAAATCGAATACAAACGGCTATATACAAAAACTTTATGTGCAAATAGGCCAGTATGTAAACAAGGGTCAGCTGATATGCACCATCAAAACAAAAGAATCGCAAAGCATCGGCAATAGCATTAATATACTTGATACCACTTTTAAATTTTCGGGCGTTAACCGCATTACTGCCGCCGAGCATGGCTACATTACACAACTGGTGCACCAAACCGGCGACTATGTGCAGGACGGCGAACAATTAGCCGTCATAAGCGACCGCAGCAGCTTTGCTTTTATTATGCAGCTGCCTTACGAGATGCGCCAGGCCGTAAAACAAGGCCAATCTGTTCAGCTTATTTTACCAGATCAGCGGACCATCAGCGGCACTATAGCCTCATTTATGCCAACCGTCGATACCGCCTCGCAAACCCAGGGCGTAGTAATAAAAATACCGGATGACAATACCATCCCCGAAAACCTGGTGGTAAAGGCCAAATTTGTGCGTACGGCAAAGGCCAATACGCAATCGCTGCCAAAATCTGCCGTGCTGGCCAATGAAACGCAGACAGAATTTTGGGTGATGAAGCTCATCAACCCAACTACCGCCATTAAAGTGCTTGTTACTAAAGGGTTGGAAACAGAAGACCGCGTGGAAATACTAACTCCGAAATTTGCGCCTGGAGACAAAATTGTGGTGACCGGCAATTATGGGTTGAGCGATACCGCCAAAATTAAAATTGTACAGTGATGACGCCGGTAAGGGATTATTTTATAACGCATAAAAAGCCTATCGCGCTGGTATTGTTCCTGGTGATATTGGGGGGATTGTATTCATACAGCAAAATGCAAACCTCGCTTTTCCCGGATATCACCTTCCCCAAAATAAAGATCATTGCCGATGAGGGCCTGCAGCCGGTAAACAAAATGATGGTAACGGTTACCAAACCGCTCGAAAATGCCATAAAACAGGTGCCCAACCTGCAAACCGTGCGCAGCATAACCAGTCGCGGCAGCTGCGAGATATCTGCCTTTATGGATTGGGGGTCGGACATTGACCTGGGCCAGCAAAAGATACAGGCTGCCATCGACCAGGTAAAAAACGACCTGCCGCCGGATGTAAACATCACGGTGGAAAAGATGAACCCATCTATTTTGCCGGTAAGCGGGTACACGCTCGAAAGCCACACCCGCTCTCCTATCGAGTTGCGGCAGATAGCTACTTACACCGTTAAACCATTCCTTTCCCAGGTGGATGGCGTATCAGAAATACGCATCATCGGCGGCAAAGTAAAAGAGTACTGGATCATCCTGAACAAGCAAAAGATGAGCTCGCTGGGCGTTACGCCAGATATTATCACCAATGCACTGGCGCAAACCAACTTTGTAAAATCGGGCGGTTATTTGACTGATTATAAGCGGATGTACCTGGCCATTACCGATGCCACCATCAGCACCAAAGAGCAATTGGAAGATGTGACCATCAGCAACGACAAAAAGCGCGTTATCCAGCTAAAAGATGTTGCCGAAATACAGATACAGGAAGGCATCGACTACACCAAAATAAACGCAAACGGCCATGCAGGGGTGCTGGTTGCAGTGATCAAACAGCCTGATGCCAACCTGGTTTCGGTATCGGCTGATATGGATCAGAAGATACAGGATTTGCAAAAAATACTACCTTCGGATGTTACCATAAAGCCCTACTATGTACAAGCCGATTTTGTGAACGATGCCATAAAAAGCGTGAGCGACTGCCTGTGGGTGGGTTTACTGCTGGCTATCGTAGTCGCTATTATTTTCCTGCGTTCGGTTAAAGCCAGCTTAACTATTTTGATAACCATACCAGTTACACTGGGGCTTACGCTCATTGTGCTGAACGCCATCGGCTACACCTTCAATATCATGACATTGGGCGCTATTGCGGCATCCATCGGTTTGATCATTGACGATGCGATTGTAGTGGTTGAGCAAATTCACCGCATACACGAGGAATACCCAGACGAACTTACCCGCAACCTGCTGAAAAAAGCGATAGATTATTTGTTCCCGGCCATGGTTGGATCTTCCATCAGCACTATCGTTATCTTTATACCATTCCTGCTCATGACGGGGGTTGCCGGCGCATATTTTACCGTGCTCACCAACACCATGATCATTACACTGATCTGTTCGTTTTTCGTAACCTGGATAGGCCTGCCGGTAATTTATTTGTTGCTAACTCGAAAACCAAAAATGGCCCGCGCGTTTGCCGAAAAGAAACATAAAGGTGAGCGTGTAAAAAAACAGCGCTGGGTTAAATTTTTTATCCTGCGGCCATGGGTAAGCATAATCATCGCCGGCGCAGCAATAGCCGCCATTATCATCATCCCGCCCTTACTGGAAACCGGCTTTCTGCCCGAAATGGACGAAGGCAGCATTGTGCTGGATTATACTTCCCCGCCGGGCACATCGCTTGAGGAAACCGACCGCATTTTGCAGCAGGTGGAAAAGATCATTATTAAAGAGCCGGATGTGGAGGCTTACTCCCGTCGTACCGGTACGCAAATGGGCTTTTTTATAACCGAACCAAATACCGGCGATTACCTCATCCAGCTTAAAAAAGACCGCAAACGTACCACAGATGAAGTGATCAGCGACCTTCGGGCCAAAATAGCATCCACCCAGCCCGAGCTGGTGATAGATTTCGGCCAGGTAATAACCGATATGCTGGGCGACCTGATGGAGTCGGCGCAGCCTATTGAAATAAAAGTTTATGGCGACGACCAACAGCAGTTGCAAAAACTATCCAAACAAATCGCCGCAGCCGTGAGCGATGTAAAAGGCACTGCCGACGTTTTCGATGGGATCGTTATCGCGGGGCCCTCTGTATCCATCGACCCTAATTTTGATAAGCTGGCGCAATACAATATCAGCCCGGTTGAGCTGCAAATGCAAACACAAACCGCGCTCGACGGGAATATTGTTGGCAATATTATCGAACGCCAACAGCTATCACCTATCCGCATGGTTTATCCCGGCAACCGCTCCCTGACAGTCGACCAGGTAAAAAACATGAACGTGTTTTTGAGCAAGGGACAAATGATACCTATTAGCACGGTGGCTGATGTACAAATAAGCCCCGGCGATGCGGAGATAGACCGCGAAAACCTGCAATCGATGGGGGTAATAACCGCCCGTATGGAGAACAGCGACCTCGGCACCGTAATGAGCGGCATTAAGAAAAACATAGCCGACAAGGTAGCCCTTCCGCAAGGCTACCACATTGAATACGGCGGCGAATACGAAGAGCAACAGCAATCATTTACCGAGCTAAAGTACATACTGATAACAGCTTGTCTATTGGTTTTTGGGGTGATCATATTCCTGTTTAAGCAGTTCAGGGCAGCATTTTTGATACTGGCTATTGCGATTATGGGTGTGGCGGGCAGTCTTTTGGCACTGTACATTACCCAAACCCCGCTCAACGTGGGCAGTTATACCGGCATTATCATGATCGTAGGCATCATCGGCGAAAACGCCATCTTCACCTTCCTGCAATTCAGGGACAGCGCAATGGAAAGCGGTAATGTTAACGAAGCCATTATTTATTCCATTTCCACTCGCTTGCGGCCGAAATTAATGACGGCCCTGGGCGCCATTATTGCCTTGATGCCGCTGGCTTTGGGTATCGGTGCGGGTGCGCAACTGCACCAGCCATTAGCTATTGCGGTTATCGGTGGCTTTTTAGCGGCGCTGCCTTTGTTGCTGATCGTATTGCCGAGCATGCTGCGCATTGCTTACAGGAAAGGGGATGTTAACCCGCATAAGGAGATTGGTGAAGCGAAGCAGTAATATAATATTTCTGGTTTAAGAGTTAGCGCAGCGCTCTTAAATCTAAATATGAAAGTCAGACTCCGTCCCAAAAGCGCTTGCGAAAGCGGGTTAGCAATGCGCGGACTAGCGTCGGGGACGTTTTAATATATATGCATATTGAATTAGTATTCCATTTTTTCCTCTTCTTCTAAATAAATGATGACATTTATTGAAAATAAGACAATATGATCAAATCAGAAATTTTGTATGAACCACTGCCGATAGCAAGAATTGGCGTGAGAAGCAGTGATGACGAAATTGTTGTTGTTAAAGATTTCTCTTGTTTCGCGCAGATGATCGAAGAATATATCAGTTTAGGCATATCAAATATTGTCATTCCTAAATCTTCTCCAGAAAAAGCAATTGTCGAACAAATGCCCAAAATGCTTCAGAATAGAATCAAAATTATAAATGACAATGAGGAAATTGAAACCGTTAATAGAGTTTTACATGATCTTAGGATTGAATTTGATGTAAAGATAAATGAAGAGAATAATCATTTATCTTTTAAGAAAGAATTACCTAGAGAGATGATTAATAACATCGAGCAGGTTCATTTCGATATGAAGCGAATGGCAATCGGTTTTAACCATCAAATTCAAGTCCCTATAAATATTGAAAAAACAATCAATGCCCTTCAATATTTGCGTGGAAAGTCTTTAAACGCGAATAGTAGAATCGTTATGGCAGAATTTGAAGGCATAATTAATCAATATAAGAAAATCGAATTTAACGCATTACAAAGTGACATACCAGAAACGCCATCGGAACTTATTACTGTCTTTGATAAACTTATCAACGACTCCGATTATATTGAATATTCGAATTCTGTATTCGAGCTTTCGTCGCCAGTTAATCGAGAGAAAGCTTTGTTAAAAATCAAGGAACTTATCAGAATTATTAAATCAAAAAACTATTTAGCAACAAGTTGGGATTTCGCGATAAAAATTATTAATGTTTGGGCGGGAAATCTAATACCAGATTCAAAAACTATCGCAAGCATATTTACAAGTGATCAATTGCCTGTATTGGTAAACCTCGAGCCAGCCAGAACAAAAGCTATAGAGGCTTGGAAAAACTTAGGGTTCACTGATAAACCACTAAGACGAGATGGATTGCCTTATACCCAAGATAATATTTCATGGATGCCTCCATCGATGGGAGTAGATTTACTAGCTCCAGATAGTACAATAATGCATCTTGGGACTGCAGGCGAATTACTCAAAGTGCTGCAATCCTTTGTCGCCAAACGTGAAGAGCATATTCCCCCGCTCCTCGAAGCGTCCCCGACTCTGGCGCGAGATTGAAGGGAGAGGTTGTGCGTAAATACTTCTCATGACTTGCTGATTGAGTCGCAAACCAGCGTTGGATTACCGCATATACCGACCACGCGCCTAATGCCTGCAGCCATATGAGCAAAAATCCCGACCGCTTATATCAGCGGGAACGCCCAAATCATTTCACAATATTCTATTCAATCAAACCAGACGGAGTCTTGCTTTTCATCGTGGATTTAAGAGCGCTGCGCAACTCTTAAACCAGATGATAGTAGATTTTGCGATTAACGTAAAATAATAACTTATTCCTTTAATTTTACGTACAAACAACTTCACATATATATATCCAATTGACTTCGTAACGCCGTGATTATTAAAATGAAAGCTAAGTTATCGTTAATAATTTTATTTATGCTTTCGGGTAATTTGTGCCTTGCTTACTACCGGGGCAAGGCAGATAGTTTAAGCAGTGCGTTGTTAAAATCCGTCGCGACCAAAAAAAAAGATAACGATACCAGTAAAGTTAACGATCTGAATAGGTTGGCCAATGCCTACCAGTCTACGTATCCGGACAGCAGCGTTTATTACGGCGACATGGCGGTACGCATCGCGCGAAAGATAAAGTACAATAAGGGTATAGCCGATGGCCTGGCGGTTGTGGCAAATATCTACATTACCCAGGGCAAATACCAATCAGCTCTTGCCGATTTAAATCAAAGTGTTTCTCTTTATTCAGCCAGCAATGATTTGTCTGGCCTAAGTATCTGCGACAAGATATACGGCGATCTCTACTGCCAAAACACCGATTATCCAAAAGCCTTATATTACTATAACAGATCGCTTACCGCAAAGCTAAAACTAAAGGAACTGCCCGGCATATCGCGCTTGTATTTAGACTTTGGCAATGTTTATAACGGTATGGGTGCTTATTCAAAGGCTCTCGATTATTATTTTAAATCCTTAAATCTTAATGCCAAACTGCAAAATAAAAAAGCGATAGCCGACGATTATAACGACATTGGGTACCTGCTCCAGAATATGAATATTTATGGCAAAGCGCTTGAATATTACTACAAGAGCTTAGCGATGTACACACAGGTACATTCAAGCACCGGGATTGCTATTGTTAAACAAAATATAGGTGAAGTATTTTTAGCTGAAGGCAAATATGACGACGCCATCGGGTACGTAAATGCCGCTTTGATCATTTTCCTTAAACAGGATGCAAAAGACGGAATTAGCCAATTATACGGTGACCTGGGCCTGTGCTACCTTTATAAAAAGGCAAACGCCGCTTCTTTAGGCTATTTGCAACAATCATTAATAGTGGCTACTATAAACCAGTTAGATGGTGACAGGACCATGGCGCTGACCAACACTGCGCTATATTATAATGTTAATAAGGACTATAAGCAGGCCTATAATTATGCTTTACAAGCTAAATCCCGGTCTGACAGTATTAATAGCGTTTTGCTGCGCACGGGTGCCTACATACAGTGGATAAAAGCGCTTGGTGGGTTACATATGTACAGGGAAGCATTTATTGCCCAACAACAGTTTGACCAAATGAACGCAGCGGCGCATAAGGATGAGAGCATACAGAAGTTCACCTTGTACAATACTGAATACAATTATGCCAATAAGGAACAGCAACAGTTACTGCAGCAAAAAGCAAAAGCCCTGCTCTATCAGCAAAAAATACGGGACCAGCGGCTATTGAATACGATATTTTTGATTACAACTGTTGCGTTGGTGTTTATAATTGCGCTGTATTACAGGCAAAAGCACACGCAAATGAAGATAAATGCCAAGCTGAGCGAAAAAAACCAGGAAGTATCGCAGCAAAAGATTGACCTGGATGTGCAGGCCGAAGAATTAAACGAATCAAACAAATTAAAGGACAGGCTGATATCTATCCTGGCCCATGACCTGCGGTCGCCTTTAAGCACTCTTCGGGGATTGTTTAAATTATTGGCAGATGAGAGTATTTCGCACGAAGAACTATTGGCCATGATACCCGGTGTTGTAAGTAAGCTTGATTATACATCCGACTTTTTGGATACCTTATTATTTTGGATCAACAGCCAGATGGAGAATTATCACAGCACCACCAAAAAGTTTTCGGTGAACGATATCATCGATATAGAATACGCGAATTATAAAGAACAAGCCGCCTTAAAAGGTATAACCTTAACCAGTGAGATTGACGAACCGTTGACCGCCCATGCCGACCCGAATTCGGTTAGAATTGTGATTAGAAACCTGGTTACCAACGCCATCAAATTTTCGGGCAATGGCGATAGCATTACGATATCGGCTATTAAGCAGGGCGATGATATTCTTGTATCCGTAAGTGATACCGGGACAGGGATGACCGCCGAACAACAAAACAAGCTGTTCAAAAACCGTGTTAACAGCACTATAGGGACCCGCAATGAATCCGGCACAGGCATGGGACTTTTATTTTGTAAGGACCTTGTTGAAAAAAGCAAAGGCACGATTTGGGTCGACAGTAAACCGGGCGAAGGCACTACTTTTTATTTTTCCATTCCGATGGAAGATGCCGGTAAGCTGGAATTACAGTTAGGTTGATTTTATTCTTGCTGCCCCATAGCAGATCGCTTTTACGCACATGCCTTTGCCCGACAGACGCGCGCGAGGTTGAGATTATATACCTGGTCTAAACTGGCAAGGCGCATATTGCTAATATCGTAATTATTTGCTCTTTTTGGGCGTTGCCTGCGGCCGGGCTATCCACTCATACTGCACGAGGCATTAGGCGCGGGGCCGGTATACGTTGCTATCCCTAACGTGGGTTGGCGGGCTACCTAATCCCGGTTTAGGAACGCGCGACACGCGCGCACCAGCATTGGGGCTCGTAGGTAAAAGAAGCCTCTCCCAAGCCCCATTCCCCCCTGATTGGCATTTCTATAGTCTACTCCTCATTCCAACTCTACCTGCCATCGCGCCCATTACTTTAATAGAAATAACCATGTTGATCAATACAAAGGCAACGATAATTATCACTATCCAAGTGCCGATTTTGTTCTTATACCTCGGCAGTGCATCAAATTCCTTAAAGTAGATTTTCCACTTATCACTAAATATAAAAGCAATCGTATTAATTAAGACCACTACTGTTCCTGCTAAAATCATTTCTAACAAAGTTGGTTCACTCTTTGGATCAATATATCCTATGTAGTAGAATTTTAATGAACCGATAAACAATATTTCCAACATCGATATAGCTGCTGCAGCAGCCATATCATGTGGGAATACTGTATGTGCCCAATCCGCGAACATGTAGATTTTATAAAACAGATAGAAATAAGCTTTCTTTATCATTGTCATCAGTTGTTATGTTATTAGTCCCTCAGATCCCATTTAATTTGTCCTTAATATTGGAGCGTTCTATTGGAAACCCGCTGAAAAATCGATTGCGAAATCAGACACCGCCCGGCCTGCACCGCCCGGATAAAATGCGTTAAGTCCAAAATATCCTACTGAAACTACCGCTCCTTCAAGACCCATAAATCCAATCGCAGTAAAAGTTAGATTCTCGACAAATTGGCCAGGACTAACTTGAATATAGTTACTATCATGGGGATGATAATAATAATTATAGACACCTTTCATATCAATTATTGTTCCTATGGTTGCACCAGCAATGCCCATAAATCTACCTATCTTCGCAATGCCAAGCGTCGTAACAAATTGGTTACCCATAAATACACCCCCACTCTGGCGCGAGTATGCAGCGCAGGCCAAAGCAAGGCGTACTCGTGACTTATCAAACAACCTTATTAAACCACCCAAGGTTACGAAGTAAAGCTGTTCCTGGTTGCGGAACTTGTATTTTACACTCATTAATACTAAAGTACTGATATGTTGGCTTATTGCAAATTCGATATTGTCACGAGTACTCAGCCCGCTTGCCTGCGCTGCATAGTCAAGTAGGCAAGGGCATTTCAGCCCAAGCCTCTCACAGAACCGTACGTGATACTCTCGCATCATACGGCTCTTATTATACCATCAAACGTATTTAAGAAC
>Ga0302309_10001853_pt1 | contig 18480 bp, 16 predicted proteins | sample III_Palsa_N1_1_FD_200453 | JGI IMG/M metagenome (GOLD analysis project Ga0302309, IMG submission 200453) | Peat permafrost microbial communities from Stordalen Mire near Abisko, Sweden - III_Palsa_N1_1 | ecosystem: Environmental > Terrestrial > Soil > Palsa > Peat permafrost | place: Sweden... | reverse complement strand
AACCCTTTTGCATGAGACAGTGAATATTGAATATCCGACCTGTCCTGCCATTACCATCCGTAAAAGGATGGATCGCCTCAAACTGCAAATGGCCAATTCCCATTTTTAACAGAGGGTCTACCGGAAACCTTTTATCATCGTTCACAAAGTCGATCAGGTTGGCCAATTTCGCTTCAACGATACCTGGGCCTCTTGGTGGTGTATAAAATGCCCTTCCGGCATTTGGGCCCGAACCACCTTGCTTAATGTATACGCCGGATGTAGGCAGGCGGATGCCGTCTTTTAACTCTTTTATTTCCCGGTATATCGATATAAAATAAGCATTATCAAATTGCTCATTCTTTTGCAAATGGTCATATCCTGTCCAAAGCGCTTCCCGATATTTCAGGATCTCTTTCGGCGCACCCTGCAAGGTTTCTACCCGCTGTTCACTAAAGGCCTTATATAATTCGTCGTCAGTCGTGAAAATATTTTCGATTGCGCTGGAGGCTTTTGCTTCCTGTAAACTAATGGCGTTAATCAATAAACCCTGGTTTGGGATAGCTATACTCCGGCCTTGTAGCCGCCCTAATGCGGCTTTAGCATTACCCAACTGTGTGTACACATCTATGGTTTCATAAAGCGCAGGATCTAAAGGCAATTCAGGTAAACCATTCCAGGGAGTATTACGATCAGGATTAATTTGGTAGGGCATAATATTCGTTTTTAGACCTTAAAAAAATGCGATTTTAAGGTTAGGTGCATTGGTAGACATCAAATGTACACATAATTATCATAGCTAACATTAAAAAGGTAATATTTTAATGTTAGCTATGCTTTTTGGCCTTAAAGTAAGTACGAGAATACCACCTAACATTAAATTTCAATCATTTTAATGTTAGCCTGTATATGTGACCTTAAAGTTGAGGCACTAAAGCCAACCTAACATTAATTTTCGCCTATTTTAATGTCCGGCAATTTATCTAAAAATCAAGAACCGCATCAATCGCGTCATCCGCTTTCTTAAAAGAGAAGTTGGACTGGTATTTCATCGTAGTCAGGATACTCTCGTGCCGGTACATTTTCTGCAATACTTTTGGATGAATTTCCTTTTCCTCGGCTCTTTGTGCAAAGGCATGTCGCGCCTTATGCTGCGAGGCATTCTTGGTACTACCGATCATCTCCATGATCTTTTCCATAGCTTTATTCAACCGTTGTCCTGCATAGGCAATTTTCCGACGTAGCTCATAACGGTCGTCGAGTGAAGGCAAATTTTCAAGTAAAGGAAAAACCAAGTTATGCGGATTAGTCCCCGGCAATTGTGTCCGGCCATTTACAGCATCTTTGGATCTACATAGTAGCACCAGTAGTAGGTGCTGCTTTAGCTATACCTGTTTGGGCATATTTGACTGCTGATATGATGTGAGGCAAGTAAGAAAAAGGTATTATAATCTTTAAACACAGTATAATTTCAGTGGAGTTCAGTTAATAAACTGTAGCCATGCATAACCACGAGTTGCAAGCTCGCGGGAGCAAGTTTAAATTCAAAAAGAATGTCGATTTTTCTATTGTGATTGTGCCCCATTGCCGAAATCACAAAAACAGTTATGATATTTTCTTCAACTTTATAGATCATCCTGTTCTTTAGATTTTATCTTTCTGGACCAAAAACCTGATAGTTCATATTTTAAAGCTTCCGAATTTCCAACACCCGCATAAGGAGTTTCGATAAGTGCTATAAAAAAAAATCGATTTTTTTTAACTTGCTTTATCACCCGATTTAAAAATATTTCTTGATATGTGCCTCGGCTAATTCCTCTATTTTAAGTTTAAACTACCCCATACATCTGCTGGATCTATGGTTTTATAATTTCCTCTTTTTTCGGCGGTTTTTACCATGCCCACATAGTTTTGATCGTACGGGCTTTTTGAGTTTAAACATCTATTTTTAATGCTTTGGCAATAGCCTTTAATGCAAGCAACTGCTGCTTGTTTTGAGGCGCATTATTAAGGTTTCCATATACAAAGTTAATAATTTATAGGGTGACAAACAACAGGCTTTAATGCTGAAGTAGGCCATGCAAAAATAACAAAACTCGATATATCATAACATTCAGGGCTGAGGTGCAGTTGCAAATTGTAGTTATGCTAAACCACAAGCTGCATGTGCGTGAGAGGTTGAAGTAATTGCAGAATTATAATAATTATAATTTTTTTTTCGGCTCAGTCATTCAACAATAACCCATGTATATCAACTATAAGGGTGATTTTTTTGGGTAGCAAATGGTATATTTACTACTTATAGTATACGAAACTTGCAATTACCTGAAGTTAAGTATTATATAAACAAATAATTTTCCGAAACGATATTTTAAATAAAAATGAAAAAACATCAATTACTCTTAAATCTTCTATTTAGTACAACAGTTATTTTTGTTTTTAGCTGCAATCGTTCGCAACAAAAAAATGAAACAACGGATAATATCGATACCGCTGAAGCTAGATCGATTGCCAAAGAGGCTTACATATATGGTTTTCCAATTGTAGATAACAGCAGAATCCAATATGCTTACTTTGTTAATAAGCAGGACCCGGATTATAAGGCCGCATGAAATGTACTTTGCAATATTCCACGTGTTTTTACTCCTAATGATAAAGCTATACAAACGCCTAATTCGGATACTCCTTATTCATGGATAGGCGTTGACCTGCGTACCGAACCCATTGTATTTACCGTACCGCCTTTTGCAAAAAACAGATACTGGAGTCTTCAACTGATTGATCTTTATACCCACAATTTTGATTATCTGGGCAGCCGGACAACCGGAAACGGTGGCGGCAGTTATATGATAGCAGGGCCAGGATGGAAAGGCGAAATACCAAAGGGAATTACCAAAGTTATACATTGCGAAACCAGCATTGCCTCCGCACAATTCAGAACACAACTATTTAATGCGGCCGATTTGGACAATGTAAAGGCAATTCAAAAAAAATATATAGTAAAATCATTGTCTGCATTTCTTGGCCAACCCGCACCAAAACCTGCCGCAGCAATTGATTTTCCGAAACCGCTTACTCCTGATGCGCAAAAAACATCTCTGCAATTTTTTAATAACCTGAACTTTACCCTGCAAATTTTCCCAACAGATTCATCAGAAATAGCTCTAAGGAAACGTTTTGAGAAAATAGGCATAAAAGCAGGCGTGGCATTTGATACTACTAAATTATCACCTGAAGTGAAACAGGCTTTCCACAATGGCATAAAAGATGCATGGACTGAATTTGCGGGTCTGAAAAAAAGGATAGAAAAGGGGGAGATTGTTTCGGGCGATCTTTTTGGTACAAGAGCGTATCTTAAAAATAACTACCTCTATCGTATGGTGGCAGCAGTGCTTGGCATTTACGGCAATACAAAGGAAGAAGCCATGTACCCTGCTTATTATGTAGATGGCACAGGTCAAAAACTTAATGGAGTACATAATTACACTATTCATTTTGCACCAGGTCAGTTACCACCTGTTAATTCTTTCTGGTCAATTACCATGTATGATCAGCCTGCCAGATTGCTTGTCGCCAATCCGATAGATCGTTACCTTATCAATTCAACCATGCTGCCACAGCTTAAAAAGGATAAGGATGGTGGATTAACGCTCTTGCTTCAAAATCAATCTCCGGGAAAAGGTAAAGAATTAAACTGGCTCCCGGCGCCGAACGGCCCTTTCTCAATGATCATGCGCTTTTACTGGCCAAAACAAGCAGCATTGGATGGAAAATGGGTTCCCCCAATTCTAACACGGGTGAATTGAAACATATAACCAGTATTAACCATTGTTCGTTTAGAAAAAATGACCCTGATCGGTTATGTCGGGTCATTATTGGGACGTGATCAAACAGGAGGTCTCCATGCCTAAAAGTTTGCTTGTCATCGACAATGACCCGGCCTGCCTGGAAATGACCACGGAAGCGCTGCAATACCATGATTTCAAAGTGCAAGCGGATACCGGCCGGGGTGATATTTTACATAGGATAAGGGAATCCAAACCAGACTTGTTACTGATCGACTATTTGCTTGACGGGGTTAACGGCGGTGAAATTTGCGCGCAGCTCAAAAAGGACGACCGGTACAACGCCCTGCCTGTGATCATCTTTTCGGCTTATCCGAAAGTGTTGCAATCACTCGGTGATTATGGCTGCGATTTTTTTCTGCCGAAGCCGTTCGACCTTTCAGAATTGATCGGTCAGTTTAACAGGCTGTTGGTATAACCGCCTGCTAACTCTAGTGACCTGCATCAGCAGGCATAATTAATATGAAAGGATCCGGTGAAGCTTGCCAGTTTTTAAATATAGAAGAGGTAACCCGGTTTTTTCTGGTTTATCTTTAAAATATTCAATGCGCGAAGTTCAAAAGAATTTCCATCTCCACTTTTTGATTTTTAAAAATAACCACAATCGGACTTTTGCAAATTCTCGAACCGCTTAAATTTTATTAAAGACTTGATAATAAATGCAATGATTTCATCAGCTGGTTCGAGGTTAGTCCTGTTCGGGCTCACATAAAGTAGAGCCCCAACAGGACTAAAATCGAACCGCTTTATGGAAGATTTGAAATTATTTAGCCAATTTATTTAGTTCGATTTTGTTAAAGGCTAATTATTATTTCTAAGCCCTTACTGGAAAAATCGAAATACTTCTTAAAAGACTTGAGGTGAATAGCTTTTAATTTATGGTTCGAACCCGCCCTGAAAGACACTTTGGCAATAGAACATAAAACAAGTAGATTTAATTAAGTGCAAGCTTAGTGGTTTGCTTATAGGCCACGGTTGCTTTTTCGCCGTCCCAATAGTAATAAGTGGTGACTTTTGAATGCGTTTTATATTTGTTCTCACCATTTTTCGGGGTAATCGGATCGCCGTCCTTATCTACATAAACTTCGCCTAACTCGGTTGTTCTAACAATCACATTATTGATCGGCACTGCAGCATTCGCAGGATAGGCAATAGTGTCGGGCTTAAAGCCGGTAGTGTCGGCGGGTTGTGTAGCTACACCATTGCCAAATAGTTTTATTTGCCCATTGCTGCCTGCAACAGGTAAATAAACGGCATCAACATTAACCGTGCTATAATCACCATCCTCAAAGCTATTATTACATTCAGGAAGTTTAGTTAACCCTGTTGGCGTATCAACAATTATTTCGTATGATTCGCCGCCTCCGCAAAAATCAGCGTGTTGACTATAGTTAATGGCAAACTGCACATTTGATAACGGAAGCTTTTTCATTAATTCTATTTTTTCCTGCGACTCGCCGAGCAAGTCGCAACTTACTTTGCTGATAATTTTTTGGGTAGCCATATCAAACTTAAAGAAACCCATTTTCCAGTCTCGATTTTTTTTATCTACGAGATAGGGGCCAACCAGGTATTTAATATGGCGCGTGGTATCGGTAAACGTATATTTTGCGATGTTTTCACCTACGAAATGTATATATCCCTCTTTGCCTTCATATGTACGTATGCGATACCATGTTATTGATGTATACTGTGTATATGGCGGGTCGCCGGGTCTTAACCCGGGCTTTTGAACTTCGCCGTTGATGGTTGAATAGCCTAATCTTTTAAATGGTGTAAAGGCTGGTAAAATTTCTTTTACAGGCAGTAAGGTATCCGGTTGTGCGTAAATTGCAATGGGCCCCATGGTCATCGGGTCAATAACGAAGTCATTATCGTCGTCTTTTGAAAATGACGCAGAATCCAGCTTTTGACCGGGATCGGCAGTTATTACGGGAGCCGGTTTCGGTTTCCGCTTCGCTTTCACATATCTCTTTTCATGTTTGCAGGCAGTGCCTAAAACAATCATCCCGATAAATATGATGTAAGCCGTTTTGAAAACCTTGTTCATTTTAGTAATTAACGTCACCCAAAAATATGGAAAAATGAGGTGCTATTTTGAAATAATACGATGACGTATTAGAAAAATGAAACCAGCGATTACTATAGGTTTTTACAAGGTAATTGAAAGCCTTAATCAAAAGGATAATTTGTGCAGATTCTCATTAATATAGTTCGAGGAATGTTCATTTAAAGGCTTGGATTAAGCGGGTCCATCCGGAATCAAACTTCACGAAACAATTGTAAATCGTTTAAAATCTTTAGTTTCAGCCTGTGGCCAGTGTTATCACTGCGACACTAATTTATGGGATATTACAAAATCAAAAAGCCTCAAATCTTTCGATTAAAGGCTTTCTAATTTACCTGGGTAGCCCCTAGGGAAAACTTTTCGAACCCCTTTTTAGCGGATTTAAGGCTCTTAGCGGCATCGTAAATAAAATAAGCATTTGATTAACAGCCAACTATATGCAACAAGCAAATAATTGGTTGTTATTTTTACTTAACATAATAAAATTTGGAACGTTGCACTTCGGCTTTCTTTTCTTGTAAGAAAAGAAGCAAAAGAACCATCAAAAGTTAATTTTCGCCACCTACCTCAGAATTATAAAAAAGACTAAGTATATAAAAAACAAAAAGTTCCGCAGACGTGCGGGGCTTTGCTCCAAGACTGGACATAATTCGGACCATTTGGTAGACCAACTGAAGTTCTTAAACCAATTAAAAGTTGCATATTTTAGATAGCCGATCCGTTTGCCCTGAAAAATTTTCTCATGTCTTCTCTAAGAAATCTAAACACCCAATCTCTCAACACAGCAAAATCATCGACTTTCCTGGTGTTTACCCGATCGACGGTTTTTACTCGTCTGTGATGATCACTATGAAGAATACTGTCGAGCGAGAATCCACGCATCGATGTAATATGGTCCTCTTTAAATGCAATTTCAAAATGTACATGTTCTTTGAAATGAAATTTTCGTTTTCCATCTTTTGAGGAACTGAACCCGAATGATCCCCATTTCAACACATCGGAATTGTCCATATAAAAAAAATATTCATAGGGCATCCCTTTGTAAAATGAGAACTCTTCTTTAAAAGTCGGAAAGCATTCCTCAACAAATTCTTTATAGCATTGCTCAAAACAACTAAAAAAACTTTCGATGTACAAGATCGCTTGTGGTCTACTGAATTGATACCGCCGCATGTGGCCGATTTCATTGGTGTAATTAGAGGGCATGACTTGTCTTGCTTCAGCGATCGGAACATCCGGAGACGGGAGGTGATGGTTCTGGATGAGATCATGTCCTCTTTCTTGCAGCAGTGCTACAATTTTGGAAAGGTGTTCCATAGGCGGAAAATCGCCCATGATATGCACAGGGGGCATTTCTGTTTTGTTGACAAGGGCTTCCTCCACCAAAGCATTTATGGCATGGCGCGGAAAGTTGCTTCTTTCATAATAATGTAATGCCCTGAATTTTTGTATTCTGATTTGGAGATCATTTAAGTCGATTGGATATATCTGATCAAACTGGGGTAGGTAAAAATCTTTTATTTTATATTCGAAGAAAAGTTGCTTGGCGTAATAATATACGATTAATGCTACCTGTTCCCGTAATAAAATATCAGATTTCCACGCATTCAATCTTCCTTTTTCAACGATATCTTTAAGCTGGCCAAATATATTTTTACGTACGACTTCGTCTTGATCGGAGCCCAACAAGGATAGGTGGCTTCCATTTACAGCATTGACGCCGATCTGATATAATCGGCTTTCGAAATAATTCCCAGTAAATGCGTTTTGCAGGTTTTCGTAAATGATCTTTTCTGCCAGTTCAGCAGTTATTGGGAAAAGGGCAAACCCGTCATTCTTTAAGAGCTTTGGTGGCAGAACAATGCCGATGTCTCCATTTGTCTCCGGCCTGAATAGTTTTTTGAATTTTTGAAAGTTGTCTGCCAGGTAGGAATTATATTTGTTCACATAAGCTAATGCTTTTGCTTTTTTGAATTCAATTAAGATGTATTTGTGGTTCTCACTGGCATTTTCAATATAATAAGCGATCGCGCTTTGGCCAATATAGTTTTCGTAAAAAGACTGTACCAACTCGGCAAATTGGTTATCATCGAGCTGATCCAATTTATAGCTATGAAAGCAGATGATGTGATCCCTGATCTTCGAGTAATAAAAAGAGATATTATAGGAATCTGATTTATTTGCCCTGGCAAGTATGTTCCTTGCGAACAGATCTTCGGGCAATCCTTTGTCCAAGGAAAAATTAAGACTATCTAATAACTTTTCAACTTCGACGCCGTCATCTTTGAAAGCTTCCTGGTCACTATAGGTATAGTTCATTAATATCCTGCCAATCTCCCCAAGAATCCTAAGGCCAGGTTGAATACCAATAGTTGTCTTACTGAGTGATTGCTTTAAATAAGCACTGATCAAATATTTGTCATCAACCCTTATAGGGACTTCTTTTTTGCAATAGACTTCACTGAATATCCGCAGAAAGAAACCGTTTTTTAATTCCTTTAATAGTTCTTCAGAGATTATTCCCCTAAACCCAAAAGCATTTCTATATATTGGAATGATCTCCCTCAACTCAACTTCGCTAAAATCTTTTAAAAAATAACCGGGGTTATTATCTAACTTGGGGATTTTGAGTCCAAATCTATTTAATTCCTCATAAAGGTGGGTGCGAGTGTCATTCACCGCCAAAACGCTCGGCCAGAAATTATCTTTACAGCTGATGCAAAGCTTCACATGATCCAAATTTCTTATGGCCAGCGCGATCTCGCTTAATTCAATGGCTATTGCCGTATTAAGCGATTCATCAATAGCATCGATAAAAAGTAAGATCTTTTTATCGAGCGATCTCCCTAATTCATCAAGTTTTTTTAAGATCAGGTCGCTTTCGCTCTTGGCAGAAAAAACGCCATTCAGATCCTGTGCAATGTGTTCCAATGGCGATCTGTTAATAATGGCTGCATTATAAAAAAAGACAAAATCATGATCCAGGCTTTGCAAAGCCAGGGAACACATAGCGCTCGTTTTTCCAACACCCGCGCTGCCTACCATGCCAAAGACCGATGCGTCTGAATCAACAAAATTTTTGAACACTTGCTGCAGATCGCCTCTTTTTACATAAAGCTCCTTAACAAATTTGGCCCCCGGCGAATCGATGCTGCCGACGATCGTGCCCATCCGATCCTGAACTTGACTTTTACAAAACTCCAATAAATTTTCATCGGAGAACGAGACGAACTTTTTTAACGCCTCGTATCTTATTTTAAGTTCTACGTCTGTAGCGAGTGTGCAACCGTTTTTCCAAAAATCCGAAACTTCAGCGATCTTCTTTCCGGTAAGCTCTGCCTTGGTAACCGAATCAAATATCTTTGTTGTTTTCCCATTGGTAATGATCGTAAAAGGCGCTATATCATCTAGCGCCCTCGCATACGAGATTCCTTGATCTATATCATTTTGTGTGACCGAAATGTCATCATTTTTCAATTCGATGATGAATAGGTTTTTCCCATTGCGTCTACATAGAATATCCGACCTACCTTTCATAATGTGCCGGGATTTCCCGAGCCTGATGGCAAAACCGGTTTCCAACGCGATCTCCGCAGGATTGAAACCAAGGTCATTTAAAAACGGCAATAATAATTTCCCTCTGATTTCTTCTTCGTTCATATAGCCTGTTTGTGCATCATTTTTTCGGTGTAATCTTCCATCGTAATGCCCCAACCTTTATAAGTTTTCTTGGGGATACCGCATAAGATTTTTTCAATGGCTTGGAGATAGGTTTGCAAGTAAGCTGGCTGCATGATCTCGATAATATTATAAAGCATAAATTTCCTGGCGGTGTCCACTAGATCCGAAGCTAAACCGCTCGCTCCTGTTGGAAATTTAAATCGGTAATCAAATTTATACTGCCCGTACGATATCGGCGCAAGATCGAAGGGCATGATTTCCGAATCAGACAATTGATACATTACGCCATCATAAATGACGATGTGAAAAAACATGATGCGAAAATTCGTTTGGATATAGCCGTCGCTCGCAGTGTTGACCGAATTTTTGATCAGTCCATTCAATGTGTTAAAAAAACTATCATTATGTTGCTCGACCTTGTCCCCCTTGGTAAAAATAATGCCATTCGAAACCGGGACTTCGGGATCGAAAAAAGGAAGCCCTGCCCAGGCTGAACTTAACCTCTTTTCTTTGGCGGTTTTTCCAGGGAAAATGCGTGGAAAATACCGTAAAGGATGAAACCAAAAATGTGGATGACGATCATGGGTCGGCGCGTATAGCACCAATTGCTTGTTATCCGACTTTTTGCACTCGATAAAAAGATTAATACGTATCCCGCCAATTGATCTTTCAGCAACGATATCCATTTCCCTTAAAACGCCGGTTTCAAAATCCACATAACGCTGACCAAGAGCGACGGTCCAATCATTTTCCCGCAGCACTTTGGCCATTTGCATTTCCAGCGGAAAGCCGGAATCGGTGATCGCCTTTTTTACCTTATCAATAAGATCCATGTTTAGGAGGCCCTTTTTAGCAAATGATATATTCCCACTACCAAGGCGATACCCGCGATCATGCGCTCCCGGTGATTCAGTATGGGGTAGGGTTCTTGTTGTTCAATCAGTTGAGGTACAGAGATCATAAACGGGACCAGCATCTCTCCTTCGGCATAAGCGACCACCGGCCGCTGTTGATGACTATTGCCTGATAGTTCCCTTTTGACCTCACCTAAAACTTGTTGGATTCGAACGGGTATGAAATCATGTGCTGTTCTCATATAGGTCGCATTTTGTAACAATGAATAAGTAAATACACCACCTTGGCGTGTGGTTTCGAAAGCCTCCTGACCGTTGCTCGCCGAATGAATGATCAATTTTCCAGGGGGGCTTTGCAGAATATAGTGATCCATCAACAAGCGGGCCTGCGACTCACCTGTAAAACTGGACCATTCCTCACTCGCTGAAGGTATAGCCCCGATAGCCCCCAGCTCGGAGCGGCAGGCATCAACGATCATCAATTGACGCGGGCTGGCGCCGGCAATAAACCACCAATCTATCGCCAATCCGTCTTTAAACTGCAGCAATCGCTGGCCATCGCTCGTGCCGCCATGCCCACTGAAATAAATAAGTAGATAATCCACCAAAATGTCATTAAGAATTGCAAAGACATCTTCGCCAATTGGATCTGTCAATATGAGTAATTCTTCTTCCCGCCATGCGCCGCCTCTTGGTGTCTTGAGATAATTGCAAAGATTCTCCGTATCCAGTACAGTTCCAAGGCGATAAGCATCGCCTTCGGACGGTGAACAGATGATCAGGGCAAAACGGCTTGGCTGCATATACAAAGCTAAATAATCTAAACGGCTTATTTCAAAAGTTAGGTAGCTTTGGTCGAATAGTAATTAAAATGGAAATTTATAGATTTAGAAAAGCGAAAGATCTGCTCGACGGATACCAGGAATTGGAAAAACAGGAAATTTATTTTGCTTCGCCGGAACAGTTGAATGACCCCATGGAAGGATTCAGGGATATTTTTTGGAAGGGTGACGAAATAGTATGGCGGAATATGTTAAAAAACTATCTTTTTTGTCTCGAACATATTTACCTATTGACAGTCATCGCTGCGGAAAAGACAAAAGTCGATGCCAGCGATATTCCTTTATTTAATTATCCGATCACGAATTATTCACCACAAAGGTTTGCGATAACCGAGCAGGTCCGCAAGCGGTTCTTTGAGCGTCCGGCTATGGACAGCCTTCCAGGTCAATTGGCCAGTCGTCAAAATGCCATCCGTCGAAATGAATTGTTAAGCCATTTGAATTATGTCCACAATTTTGCTGTAAAAGCAATTGAGGATGTTTACCTGGAACAGGGTATTATTTTAAGTCAAAACTTCTCCCATGACGAAGCAATATTGGACAACTTAGTTTCCAGATCGGGAAATTTAGCGGCGTTATATGACCAGGTGGAAAACGAGAATGAAGAAAAGGTCGATAAAATGGAATTGTTTTTTCAGGTAGCGAACGGCATCAGACAAGGCGCGACTTTAGCAGCTTTCGCTTCGACTTCGCCGGAGCATTTATTTTCGAACAGCATGTTCATCATCAATGAATTTGACAAAGCCTTCATCGATAAACTGGAAACGCTACTTTACCCAGATTGGTATTCTGCTTCTTTCCTAAGTAATTGCAAAAATTCCGCCATTTGGGGAAACTATGGCGATAGCCACACAGGGATTTGCCTGATCTACGAAGCCGACGAGATCAGTGGCCGATTGACATTGAGTCTGAACAACAAGCCGTTGACTTTTCAAAAAGTCATCTACGACAAAAAACATATTGAGATCGATTTTTTTCGTTCGCTCGGACGTTCCCCGGAAATTTTCCTAGAACACACTTGGTATAAAGGCGAAAATGGTTCGCTCAGTCCTTTCGCTTCGCACTTAAAGGAAGGCACGGCGGAATGGCGCACAAAATATTGGGAAAACTTTCAAAAGAGCCTGGGTAAAAAAATCAAAGAATGGAAATACGAAAAGGAATATCGCCTAACGATCAATGGATTTCTTGACAACTATACCGAAAAGGAGGACCGCAAACTGAAATACGATTTTAGTTCCCTAAAAGGCCTCATTTTTGGCATAAACACAACCGCGCTGGACAAGATGAAAATCATCAATATCATCAAAGAAAAATGCAGGAAAACTGGCAGGAAGGATTTTGAATTTTATCAGGCCTTTTATTCCCGTGCGACCGCGCAGATCGAAAAGCAAACATTGAGTGTAACTAATTTCTTTGTAGATTTGAACATACCTAAGCACTAAACTTTATGCACATCAACCGGATCAAAATTAAAAATTTCAAATGCTTTAAGGATACCTTTACTTTGGAATTGAACGAGGGCATAAATATACTTGTGGGTAACAATGAAGCCGGCAAGTCTACTATTCTGGAAGCTATGCATCTCGTTTTATCTGGTTTATACAATGGGAAATATGCACGAAATGAGCTATCTGAATATTTTTTCAATAATGAGGCCGTAGAAGAATTTAAAGCCGCGCTCAATAGCAATAAACCTATTTCGGCCCCTGAGATCCTTATTGAGGTTTTTATTGCCGGAGAAAATTTACCTTTTTTTGAGGGCGATGGTAACAGCGAGTGTAAAAAAGAATGTGGCGTTTGTTTAAAGATCGCCATCGATGAAAAACATAAAGTCGATTATGACGATTTTGTTCATGCGGGAGAGGTCACTTCCTTGCCTATCGAATTTTACGAACTGAGCTGGATGACTTGCGCCCGCGACCAGATCACGCCCAGGCGAATTCCAATCAAGTCGGCCCTGATCGACTCGCATGTCAAAAGGTTTAGGATTTGATCGTATACTTATCTATCCCACTACACCGATTTTAAATTATTTAAAGATGGAAAATTAACTAAGACAGTATACGTTAAAGGAAAAAAACAGACGAAAAGCGCATTTGAGATCGCCAAATTCTATGTAGCCCTTACCAGAGGTCGTTATAGTGTCGCTATCGTTTGCAATTTTAAAAATGAGCAATTCATCGATGGCATTAAAAAATGGAATGTGATTTCGTCAAATCAAAGCACATTATTTGAATAATCGTATCTTGCCCTTATAAACCTTTTCCATGAAACTCGCAGCTTTATACCTTTCCGATCATGCGTACCTGAACAACGAATTTGATATGATCAATTTTGGCGGACGCTACCATTACAGTTTATCCGCGGCACTACCCCTGACGATCACCCGCCGTCCCAATGAGCAGTTCATTGACCGTTTCTTTGATGTTTCAGAAAGCAAGATCAGCTTAGAGAATGTCAGTGCGATCGTGGGGCAGAATGGCGTTGGAAAGTCAACTTTGCTCGACGCGATCAGGAGAAATTTCATTGAAAATACTTACGCGCTTCCCAGAGCATCTAGTTTTTTGCTTATTGAAGACGGCGAAACGGTATTTTATTATTCAGCCGAAGAATTTGATCTATCCTTGTTGAAAGGGCTAATGAGCAGCCCGATCGAACGATTACGCAAATCAGAATTTCAAACGATTTACTATTCACCACATTTTGATCTACGCTTCAACCCCAATTTTGATGAAGTAGATTATTTCGACATATCGCTTGATAAATATATTGATCTTGACCTTCAGGATTTGGAGTACAGGGGAACAAATGAACACGGAATGGCCTATCCGGTCAAACAAGAGTTGCTCTTTAAAAACGCTATGCGACAAATCCACTTTATGGATAGCGATCTGGTGAAGAATGGTGTTTTTAAAAAATATTTCAGCTTCCCGCCACATGGCAGGGCCGTCATGACCATTCGGGAGACCAAATATGAAAAATCGCTGAGGAATGTGCCCCGTGCGTTTCTTTCAGCGCTCGAAAAGTTGCAAAAGAAAATTGAAGATGAACTTAATAATTGGACAATTGTTCGGGAATTAGATGACAAGCGCAAGGTTGACAATCAACTGGATATCGACCGATATCTACTCAAGCGAAATTTGCTGCACGACCTCCTATCCGTGTTGATACGCCAAATGGACATCAGTAATTCTTATCTTTCTGAAGCGGAATTTGACCAGCATCATTTTGATGCCGCTGAAAATAACAGTGCATTCGACTATTTCAAAGCTTTCCTGGAAAGTTGTTCTATCTACACAGCTAAAGGCCCGGAACATCCTTTTGATGTCACCCTGATCTCACAGCTGATAGACGAGATCTATCGCGCTGCGGATAGCATTGACCACAGCGATTTACTCAAGCAGCAGGAATTAAAAGTATCGGCCGTGGATGCGATAAAAATATTGCAACTCCAGCGTGAAGTTATTGCGGACATTTCGAATTATTATGGTAAACAGGTTCGATACCGGCCAAGTATTTAAGTTTTAATTCTTCTGATAGAATATAATCGGCCCGCCACTCGGTACCTTCGATAATTTCCCAAAGTTTCGCGGCCTGGTTTTTAGAAATACCTTCTTGTGTGAGGAAACTTTGTATTTTATCGGTCAGCGAACGGAAGTTGTCTGTGTTAGCGCCGATAATAAAGCCATCATTTTCTTCCGAGACGATCTCAATCCCAAAACCTTTCAGCGCTTCAATGTCAAAATCCCTCGGGTCTACTTTTAGGAACACGGGCACAATATTTTCGTCGAAAACTTGCGGTAGTCCTTGTTCTTCACGTTCCCGTAAAAAATCGATATGCCCTTGGGACAAAGATTGTACCGCCTGGGTAAGTTTGTTACCGTGGGCGGTGCGATTACCCAGGTTCGCTTCGGTCTGCGGGTCTACTTTTTTATCGATTCGCCTACCGGCAAACTGATAACGGCCATCAAGTTTTTGTTTGAGGTTTAGGTGCGGAAATTCAGGCATTATTTGTTATACAATTGGTTCTCTGCGAGGGATTGCTCAAAAAATTGATTTTTGATCACCCCGTCTCCCTGGATCACAGAAAACTTAGCAGCGTCGATCGCTACCTTGACAACAAGCGCCGAAGAAAAGCCGTCCAGCTTTTTAGCGATATTATTCCAGTCCACATCCTTAGCGGATTTGATCGAGGCTAAGGTGGATCTTAAAATGCGTTGTATTTCAGTTAAACCTGGTTTCGGAAGTTCAATAATATCATCAAACCTGCGGAAAATTGCTTTGTCGATTGTACCCTCTAAATTAGTGGTCGCAATGATCAGTCCGGGCCCGTTAAAATCTTCTAATACGTTCAGCAGGATATTAACTACCCGGTGCATTTCGCCGACATCCTGTTTACCATCGCGAGACTTGGCGATAAAGTCAAATTCATCCAGCAGGAGCACACAGGGGAAGGTTTTAATAGCGTCGAACAGCTTTGATAAATTGCTGGCTGATTCCCCTAAATAGGAAGATACCACTGCTTCAAATTTTACTTTAAGGAATGGCAAGCCAATATTCCAGGCAATACGTTCGGCACTCATGCTTTTTCCGCAGCCGGGATAGCCGTGCAATAAAATACGCCTCCTGGGGCTTAGCCCAAAATGGGCCAGTCGTTCACGCGCCAAAAATTCCTTTTCAATACGCTCAATCTTTTCCTCCACCTGAGTTGACAAAATCATCTCGTGTCTCAAATCATCCCGCCCAACCTGTATTGCCAAGGGAATGTTGCTTCGTTTATCAGTAGGGATCAAAATTGAATTACCAAAAATATTTCGCAATTCTCCTTTAAATGATTGGTTGGTCTTGATGTTTTTTGTCAGGATGCCTTTCAGTTTATCAGCTAATTTTCCATGACCTTTTTGGCGTTCTGAATCAATAATGGACTCAGCTACCAAGACAATATCATCAGTATGTTCCCCATCGATAGATCGGAATAGGCGTACGAGTAGGTCTTGGTTCATGGCAGTAAGGAAATTCTAAAGTACAAATATATTAACAATAACACAACACTCGGACAAAATCGACCAAGCGCCATCATTTAAACGAAGGTTTTAAAGGTATAGTTCGTAGCTTAACCTTATTATGTTTTAAAAATTAATTACATGCTGCGCCTTGGGGGGTATTATCTTGCTGTTAATCAGAGGGTCGCTGGTTCGAGCCCAGCCTCAGGAGCCTCAAAATCAATGATTTAACCCCACTCTGGCGAGTGGGGTTTTTTGTTTCTCACACATTTCTCACACATTTTTGAAGCTTTTAATGTCAAATGTATTCTTGTCCAATAATTCAACGAGAAGTTTATGTTCGTTTTTTGGCTGATAAAACGGCGATGATTGCAAATAATAACCATATGATTATATATCCCCATCGATGACGCGGCATTTTTCTTATCTTTAATGGATTTGTTAAGTTATGAACTCATTCGGACCGCTTTCGAGAACAGAATTTACGATTTCCTATACTGATGCTTGTCCAAGTGAACTCATCCATAACACCGCTCACCCTTATCTCAGTATCGCTTTAGTGAATTTCTGGAATGTAGATCGTGATCAATTACGACCAATTTCCCAGTTCAAAAAAACAAGAGGCTCTGATCGTAAAATCAAAACACAAGATTATATCATCGAATGCGTAGAAAAAGGCACTATTATTCCGTTGGGTGTGGCCAGTTGGAACGAACGAGCATCTGTACTACAAAGCGGAAGAGTAATTCTCAATAAATATGGTCTGGTGCCCTTCACAGATGACCTTACATCACGAGTTACGCTGGCAGGAGAGCAAATATCGTATGGTCATGCTGTTAGCCTTGCCTGGTACAGTCTCGCATTAGCGATGTTTTCCAAAAACCTCAGCACAATGGCAAAATTTGAACACAAAAAGAAAGCCGCTATTTTAATTGACTTGCTGCCAGGTGACAATGTTAATTTCAGGAAAAACTTAAAAATCGTAAACTATATCATTGACAATTCTGAATTAGGCGAGTTTTTTTTGGATTCACTCAAAGAGCATCAAATGGATGGTATAGGCTTAGCTTATGGTATGAAAGATGGTTCAACAAAAGCTATTAAAGAAGATTATGAATTTACAGTAACAGACTGGATTGCGCAATCCTTTAATTCATTGACGCTTTACGAAAAGTTCAAATTAGGTAAGAATTCTAATGAATTTCAATTGTGATTTTTTCGTTTTTTACTCGTCTGCGGCATTCTACCGCAACATTATCAAATCGCCTGTTTAATACTTCGGTTCTTAGTTACTATCGCAAATAAAGTTATGCGCTAATCTAAGCCAATAGACATAATTAAGCATTACATTATTTATAGTAATTAGCCTTGTTTCTTCTTATCCAATTCATTGTAAACGAAATAAATCAGTCCAGTCATCTGTATCAGGGCCAGGAATTAAAACACCAATTGTGTCCTGATAACCTGTAACCAATTCATTCATTTTCAATTACCAATCAGCCCAGGCAGGGAATTTAAACTGTGATTTTTTACTGGAACGTAATCGTTCACCGGTTTATAGACTAACTGTTGCTATGTGCGGAGACGGCGGAATATCGATGTTGCTGGGAGGCCTTACAACGATCAAGCAATATGATTTGAAAATTAAAATTATCGTATTTAATAACAGAGTTTTGGGTATGGTAAAGTTAGAAATGGAAGTTCTGGGCTTACCTGACAATCGGGTGAACATGGTAAATCCCGACTTCAGGCTTATTGCAGAAGCTATGGGGATCAAAGGGATAACCATCAGCGACCCTAATGAAATTGAATCAGGGTTGCAGGAAGCTTTCCAATATGATAGGGCAGTATTGGTAAACGTGATGAACTTACTGAAGACGATATAATTTTCCGGAATAGTAGTTCAAAGGTTATAAATTAGCGGCAACTTCTTGCAAAGGCATCCCTACGTGATCTATCTTAAAAATAATATTTATGTTTGTGCCATTATTGGAGTTAAAATCGAGCTTACCTCTAAGATCCAGTGTCAAACCTTTGATCAGCTCCAGCCCGAGCGAGTTGAATTCTTTATCTGCATCGCGTTTAAAGCCTACTCCGTCATCTGCAACCGATAAATAAATTTCATCGGCTAATCTTTTTAAGGCTATCTCTATTTTCCCTTTTCTGGAATTCGGAAACGCGTATTTAAAAGAATTATTTACAGCTTCG
>Ga0302309_10001852_pt1 | contig 18483 bp, 13 predicted proteins | sample III_Palsa_N1_1_FD_200453 | JGI IMG/M metagenome (GOLD analysis project Ga0302309, IMG submission 200453) | Peat permafrost microbial communities from Stordalen Mire near Abisko, Sweden - III_Palsa_N1_1 | ecosystem: Environmental > Terrestrial > Soil > Palsa > Peat permafrost | place: Sweden... | reverse complement strand
CTGACCGGCAATTCGTATTTGCCGACCTGGATAAGCCCTGCCGTAAAAGACTCTATCTTGCTGAGGGATACGATGAAGGACCGGTGAATCCGCAAAAAAACTTCTCCGGGAAGGCTTTCCTCGATCGCGGAGATCGATTGTTTCGAAACGATGGTGCGGTCTTTCGTCACTACCTTCACATAGTCCTTGAGGCTTTCTACGAAAAGGATTTCGTGCAGTTGGATCTTGAGGTTCTTCCGATCGGCCCGTAGGAACAAAAAGGAAGGCTCCGGCTCATTCTTTGGCAATATATCCTGAGGAAATGTTGGCACGACAGGCAGATTCAATTTCATCACCTTGTTGACCGCTTTCAGAAACCGCTCGAAAGAGATGGGCTTTAGCAGGTAGTCCACCGCATCGAGCTCGAAGCCTTCTATCGCGAATTTTCTGAAGGCCGTCGTAAAAACGACCTTGGGCGGGTTAATGAGCGCCCTGATAAAATCCGTCCCAAGGATATGGGGCATTTGTATATCCAGAAAGATCAGGTCGATGGGATCCTGCTGCAAAATCGACATCGCATCTACCGCATTACTGCACTTTCCGGTAAAATGCAGGACAGGTACCGCATTGATGTATTTCTCCATCAATTGCAGCGCCGGGGGTTCGTCATCTACGATCAGGCAGTTTATCTTTTTACCATTCATAGACGGGTGATTGGGATTTGCATATTGACCGTGTACGTATTCTTCGTCGATTCGATGACCAGCAAATGCGCGGCCGGGTATAACAGCTCCAGCCTTTTCTTCACATTGAATAGCCCGATACCCCTCTTGGGGTTCACCGTTTCCTCCGCGGGCTTGCTATTGGTCAGCGAAAAATGTACCACATCATCGTCGGCCTGGATGAATAACTTTATCCACGGATCTCGTAGCACCCTGCTGGTACCGTGTTTGAAACTGTTCTCGACAAAAGGGATCATTAGCAAGGGTGAAACGACCTTGCCGCTGTAGTCTCCGGCAATTTCAAACTGCATGTCGATGCTGTTGCCATACCGGATCCGTTCCAACTCAAAGTAATCTTGCAAGACCGCTATTTCCTTGCCGAGGGAAACCAGTGGCTGTTCGCATTCTTCGATCATATAGTGCAGCATGTCCTCCAGCATTTTCACCATTTTTTTTGCTTGCGGTGATTTGTCCAGGGTAAAGGAATAGATGTTGTTGAGCGTGTTGAACAAAAAATGGGGATGGATCTGCGCCTTTAGCAACAGCAGTTCGGCACTGGCATTTTCCTTTCTGAGGTCGAGGTTGTCTTTTTGTTTCTGCTGCCAATCCTTGAAGAGCTTGAACGAAATAAAGAGGAAACCCATGAAAGCCGGTCCGTCGAAGTTCTGAACAATACTATTATTGAGGATTTCGCTAGGGGAATTTACGTAAAATTTCAGTCCCCGCATAATCGGGTTATAAGCATAGGTAAAGACCATAAACCTAAGTAGGGAAGTCATGGCCAGGAGCAGCAGCAACAGGACAATAAATTGGGCATATTTCTTTTTCCTGAAGAATTCGGGCACCAGATAATACAGGAATGGATAGCAAAAGATCATTTGGCAGAGGAGATGAAAAAAGCACCGTATCGCAGCCATCTTGTAATATCTGGCAATGCCTTCCAACTCGATCCCGCTGACGACGCCAAAGGTCCCGTGGGGCGGATAGGTCAGCAGGAAAAAAAGATAGCCGCCAATCCAAAGCGCCAGATGTCTTTTTATGGATGCTTTTCGGCCCCTGGAAAATATGAATGCCTGGAGACTCATAGATCAGGTTTTTATCGTTCTTAATGCTGGATCCGCGGCCTTGCCTTTATTCCTTTCCAGCTGCATGACGATCGTTAGACCGTCGGTGCCGGACTGCAGCTCTAATTTGCATTTTTGATAATTGGCACTGCGAAGCCGCTCCCTCACCGTCCGGAGAGTCGTCTGCACCATCGGGTCGTTCGCGATCTCCATCCCTGGAGTATTGTTTGTCAAACTGAAATGGATTTTCGATCCTATGGAACGCAATTGGACCGTTACTATGGTCAGCCGCTCCACGCCGCCGCTGCGCTCGATGCCGATCTCCAGCAAGGGGAGGAAGAGCCCGGGCGCGATCCCGTGCAGGTGCAGCTGGCCGTCTGTCTCCATTCGAAGATCGATCTGCTGCTTGTATTCAAGTCTTTTTAAGGCCAGGTAATTCTCGATCATTTGGACCTCCTTGCTCAGCGGGACCTGTTCCGATTCCGACTCATACAGCAAGTAACTCAACAGATCGGATAATTTCAGGATCATTTCCGGCGCTTCCCGGGTACCTCCGTCTATTTCATGATAGATTCTTTGCAGGGAGACAAACAGGACCCGCGGGTGCATCTGCATTTTCAGCAAATGCAGCTTATTCCGGATATTTTCAATGGCCAGCAACTCGTTTTCCCGTTCCCGGAGCCAATAATCTTTCATGATCTTAATGATGACCGCTGCCGTAGTAATGGTGATCAGATTGGCCATACAATTGTGCAAGGCCGTCGCGAAGAAATCGAGCTCGTCCGAATCATAACCCCGGCTCATATAATCTACTTCGGCGATATAATACCCTACGGGGATCGAGATAGTAAAAATCAGCAAGGAGTACCAGACCAGCAGAGAGAGTTTCCTGTTCCGGAGGTATATGGGAAGTATAATATAGATGGCGGAATAAACCGCCAGCAGGTAAACGGGCAATAAGCTCAAGGCATCTGAGAAGGCGGTCACGAATATGTCGCGGTTGATCACCCCCCAACTTCGGATATCGGGCAGATGGATCAGCAGGGTGCCCGCAAAATAAAGGAACCAGAATACCAGGTGCCGCGCCAGCCTCGGTGCTATTTTATTGGAGAAGATAAATGGATGCATGGTCAGCCGGCTTTGCTTAAAGGTAACCAGCAATCCCCTTCCTTCACAGCGTTTTTTGCAAAAAAGCTCATAGATCGACAGACGCCATTTGTCCCCGAAAGGCTGTCGTTAGTTGCCGACAAATGGTTTATATGCCGATAAACCGGACATCCGGAGAATTAAACTACGGGCGGTTGCCGGAGTGATTACATTAGTAGAATAAAAAACAACTATTATGAGAACACCACATTCCTTTCGCCTTTGGGCGCTGGTTTCGCTGATCTTGTTATTTGCCGCCTGCAGCAAAAACGTCAAGGAGGGCCCCCCGCTTTGTGGCGGCCCTGATAGTACCATCACCACCAGCAAGGTGATCGCGACCGGTTTCAATGACCCGCGCGGTCTGAAGTTCGGGCCCGACAATCTTTTGTATGTCGCGGAAGCTGGGGTTGGAGGGAAGAACTTCAGCACCTGTATCCCGCAGGTTGTGCCCCCGGTGGGTCCTTATATGGGCAGCGATACCGGCAGCCGCATCTCCCGGGTAGACTGGAACGGCGTGCGTACGACCTATGTCGACCATCTTCCCTCGAGCACGACGGCTCCCGGCGGCGGGAGTGGGATCCAGGGCGTCGCGGACGTTGCGTTCATCGGCGATGACCTGTACGCGGTCCTGGCGGGCGCCGGTTGTTCGCATGGGGTGCCGGATATTCCTAACGGGGTGATCAAAATCAATGCGGACAGGTCCTGGAAGATCATCGCTAATTTGAGTGAATTCATTATGAATAACCCGGTGAAGAATCCGAACCCGCCCGATTTCGAGCCCGATGGAACCTGGTGGAGCATGATCTCTTCGAATGGCGACTTTTATACGATCGAGCCCAATCATGGAGAACTGGATGAGGTCAGTCCGAAAGGTGCGATCAGCCGGGTAGTTGATATATCTGCGGTGGAAGGCCACATCGTTCCAACGGCATTGACTACGCATGACGGTCTGTTCTATTTCGGCAATCTCGACCTCTTTCCCGTAGTACCCGGAAGTTCCTCGGTCTTTACGGTTACTGCCGACGGGAAGATCAAAACCTTCGCTACCGGATTCACCTGTATACTGGGATTGACCTTTGATGATCTCGGACGGTTGTATGTCCTCGAGACCAATACGGCAGCGGGTAACCTGACGCCGGGAACAGGTGAGATCATCCGGCTGGATGCCAACGGCAGACGGGAAGTGATCACCAGCGGGCTGAATTTGCCCACCGCGATGACATTCGGGCCTGACGGAAAGCTGTATGTGTCAGATTGGGGCATCGGCCCTCCCGGCCTCGGACAGATCGTGCAGATTAGTTTCAAGTGCGAAATAGTACAAGCGGACCAGGAGAAGTAATAAAAAGAGGGTGTCTCAATATTTTTGAAACACCCTCTTGATTTCGTGACACTCCCGTTTCCCAAAAAAATCTCCCTCTCCCATTCTGGGAAGACTATCATTTTGTCAGACATTGATAATCAACAATCTACCAATGGCACAACGATTGCCTTCTTATATCAAAATCGTAAAAAAATGAAACGCCTCTACGCGAAACTGACCTCTGAAAACAACGCCTCCATCATGAGCCTGCTGGCAGCTTTCCTGCTGGGTGTGCTGGTGACCATGAGCTGCCACCTTTTGTTGTTCTAAGGTCAGATCAAACCTTATCTCCCTGGCGTGCGCCTCTCATCGCCAGCGGCCGATCCGCCCCGCAATCCTTTCTGCAGCGGCGGCGTCCAGCAAAATCTCACAATTCGGATGTAATTGAACCACGGATGCAGGAATATCCGTTGTCACCGGCCCCAAAATAGCTTTCTCGATAATCTCTGCCTTATGTGCGCCTTTCGCCACCAGCACCAGTTTTCTCGTGTGCATGATATTGCGGATACCTCGCGTCAATCCTCCTAATACAATATGTTCCGGCACCTGTGTCTCCCTTCTTACCCTTGCTTCGAAATCAGGGTCCATAGGAGATACCCACGTCTCGCTCTCGAACGGCGTTCCCGGTTGATTGATACCGATATGACCGTTACTGCCGATGCCCAGCATTTGCAGATCTGCTCCACCCCGCGCCGCCAACCGCTCTTCGAATAACCTCGCCTCCGCTTCAAAATCGTCGGACAGGGTAGGGGGCATGATAAAATTCTCTTCGGGGACACCCAATGGGCCGACCAATTGGGTCTTGATCATCGTATAACAGCTGCCTGCATACTCCCGGGGTAAATTCGTCAGCTCGTCTACATTGAAAAAAGTTACCCGCGAAACATCGAAAGGATAGCGAGAATGAATATCCGAAACGATGCGGTGCATGCCGATAGTCGTCTGCCCCGTCGACAGGCCGATGACTGCATTCCGCTTTTCCAGTATCTGTGCAATGATTCGCCAGGCTGCTGTCTCATCGAACTGCTGCTCGCTGGCCGTGATCGTTATTTTCATAATTATTCTTTCAAGTCGTTAAAAAATTGGTCCAGCGCATCGGCAGCACTGCTCTCCTCTTCGCCTTCAATGAACAGGGTTATAGTATCGCCGCCTTTTGCTCCCACCGACAGCAGGTTCAAAAGACTGTTCAGTGGCGCCTTCTTCTCTCCCTTTTGCAGGTGAATGACAGCCTTGAATTGGCGGGTCAGTTTCACCAGCGCCGCAGCCGGCCGCGCATGGATACCTTCCGGGGCCCGGATAATATAGTCTTTGGTGATCATACAATGTTATTCATCTCTTTGGTACAAACAGCCCTTGCCACAGTCATGTTCGTTTGCAAAATGATATTTTTAACCACGGGAATAGAAGGGGCATTCATCGAAAAATCACGCAACCCCATTCCCAGCAATAATAAGGTGGCCTCGGGATCTCCCGCCAGTTCCCCGCACATCTCCACCGGTATATGATGAAGAAAGCCCTGCTCGATCACGCTCCGGATCAACCTCAATACCGCCGGATGAAAGGGGTTGTACAACGCTTTGATCTTTTCATTCATCCTGTCTACCGCCAACGTGTATTGGCATAGGTCATTGGTGCCGATGCTGAAAAAGTCGGCTTCTTTCGCCAGTTGGTCTGCCATGATAGCGGCCGAAGGCACTTCAATCATGATACCTGTTCGGATATCTGCATCATACGGCAACTGCTGCCGGGTCAGTTCCTCCTTAGCTTCTGCCATCAACGTTTTGGCCTGGCGAAGCTCCTGCACACTCCCGATCATCGGCAGCAAGATGCGGCATTCCCCAAATACGCTGGCCCTGAGAATAGCCTTCAGCTGGACAAGAAAGAGATCTTTCCGGTCGAGACTGATCCGGATAGCCCTGTAACCCAGAAAAGGATTGTCTTCTTTCGGCAAGGGCAGATAGGGGAGAGCCTTATCACCGCCGATATCCAACGTCCGTATCGTGACCGGCCGGCCGGCTGCCCGGACGAGAATATTCTTATAGAAAATGAACTGCTCCTCTTCCGTAGGCAGGCTATTGCTTTGCATGAACAGCAACTCCGTCCGCAAAAGGCCCACGCCTTGCGCACCATACTCCAGTGCCTGCTCCATGTCTTCAATGCTGCCGATATTGGCCGATAAATGGACCGCAGTCCCATCCGTCGTGATCGCCTCCTTGCTTTTCAGGGACTGAAGAAACCGCGTAGTGGCTAATTGCTCTTTTCTTTTCTCAACATATTGTTCCACTACCTCCGGTGCAGGATTAACCAATAGGATGCCCGTTGTCCCATCCAACACCATCATATCTCCATCCGCTATGGCATCCAGCCCTTCGCCACAACCGGCCACAGCCGCTATCCCTCTCAATCGAGCAACGATTGAAGCATGTGATGTCTTTCCACCTGCCCGCGTGGCAAATCCAACCACCCGGCTGATATCCAGCGCAATCAGGTCCGAAGGGCTGAGGTCCGTAGCGACAAGGATGGTATCGGAATCATCCACCGCATTCGCCCCATCGCCTTCCGATCCGCGCCCGCCGCCGCCCACAGGCATCGCTCCGCCCCCCGCCATCCCCCCATTCTCATTTCTCAAATGCCTCATCACCCTCTTCCCTATATCCTCTATATCCGCCGCCCGCGCCCGCAAATATTCATCCTCCATACTCCCGAATGTATTCATCAATGCCCGCGTGACCTCCAACACAGCATCCCCCGCATTCTTCTTATCCGCTTCAATCTTCGACAACACCTCCCCTTCCCACATCGGGTCTTGCAGCAATTCCACTTGTACTTCCAGGATGTCCGCCACCGCCGTCTCTGCCCCCGCCATCAGGACTCTCAACTCGCGTATAGACCGCCCGACAGCATCATGAAAATGCGCTATCTCTCCCGCGACCGCAGCCTCGTCGGCCAACGTCTCTCCTGTTATCCCAGCCTGGGCCTGCCGGATCACACAGGCGCGCCCGATCGCAATTCCCGGCGAGACACCCATACCCTGTAAATTATTAGCGATATTCATCATGGTCATACAAAAAGATGCAGCACGCTTCCCACGAATCCCAGTACCACCAGCCCCAGCAGTAAATAGGTCGTCTTCACCCCTTTTTTGATAAAATAATAGACGAGGAAGGTCAGCCCCAAAGGCAAAATGGCCGGAACAATACTGTCCAATATCCCTTGCAGCCCTGATCCTGCATCTCCGCCCCCGAAAGCCAGCGGTGTCCGCAGGGACATCAGCGTGGCCGGCATCGCTCCCACCACCATCAGCCCCAGTATACTCGCGCCATAGGTCAGTTTATCCATGACATGCGTCCTCGCCAGCTGCTGCAGCCACCGGGTCCCGGCCCGATAACCGATAAAGGTCAGCTGGTAACGCAACAGCAGATGCGGTACGTTGAACAGGAGAATAAACAGCACCGCACCCGACAAATGGCCCTTCAATGCCAGTGACGTACCGACCCCCGCTGCGATGACCTTCAATGTTCCCCAAAATAAAGAATCGAACACCCCCGCCAACGGGCCCATCAGTCCCAGCTTCACGGAATTGATAGACTCGGAATTGAAATCAGGGTCCCGGCTGTTCTGTTCTTCCATGGCCGCCGTCAACCCGATGATCAGCGTCGAACCGTACGTGCTGGTATTGAAAAGTTGCAAATGACGTTGTAACGCAGCCGCCATCGCCTCCCGGTCAGGATATAGTTTTTTCAGCGCCGGCAGCATGCTGAAGGCAAAGCCGGTATTCTGCCAGGTCTCGAAATTAAAATTAGCTTCCAGCGCCATCGACCGGAGAAACATCCACCGCAGATCCCCATTCGTGATGGGCTGTCTCACCGCAATCACCCCCGCACTCGCGCCAGCCATGCCCGCACCCGCCATGCCCGCACTCGCCTCTGCCATTCCCTCGGCCTCCGCCTCTCCGCGGGCTCCCATATCCGCGCTCGCGCCAGCTATACCCGCGCTCCCCTCATCTTCCTCCCCCGCCTCTTCTTCCGCGGCCCCCGGCATATTATTCGTCACCAGGAACGCGATGATCACCCCCAACGCTCCGATGGCGATCACCGGCAGCTTCATCCAGGCAGCCAACACAAATCCCAGAAAGAAATAGGGGGCCACTTTTTTATGGAATAACAAATTCATCAGTAACGCAAATCCTAATGCCGGCAATACGTTCCCCGCCACCTGCAGCCCCGCATTCACCCAGCCCGGGATATGATCCAACACCGATTTCATCACCCCCGCCCCCAATTGCAAAGAGAGCCAGCCGATCAACCCCATCAGCAAAGGTTTCAACGCCCCCGACAACAGGTGCAGCCGCTGGACTTTCCGGTAATTCCCTTCTTCCGCATAGACCGCGAACAACTTATTGAAGGTACTCCGGAAAACGAATAATGCACTCAACAACATCTCGGCCAGGATGGAGATCGGCACAGCCAGGGCCAGCGCGATCGCCGCCCCTTTGCCTGACAGGATCGCAAAGGCGGTTCCTAACACCCCTCCCGTCACCACGTCCGGCGGTATCGCCGCGCCTACCTTAATATTACCCATGAAGATCAGTTCCAGCGCGGCTCCGATCAGGATACCCTGGTGAAGGTCGCCCAACGCCAGTCCCACCAGCGGCCCCAGCACGAGTGGCCTGCTTAGCAGGGTCGTGCCCAGGAAATCTTCGCAGTGGCCAAATACAATAATGAGCGTGATAAGTAGATAGGTTAGCTGCACGTCAGATTAAATTTTCTAGCAGTTGTTTTTTGTCCGTGGGGACTTGTCTTACTTCCAGCTCTATCCCTTTCTGCAGCAGCTCCCGTACAAGGGTGATGTCCGCGTCCGTCAGGGCAATGGCTTTGGATACCGGCTTCGCCCCCGCTTTGGCCCGGATGCCGCCAAAGTTGATGCTCTTGATCTCAGCCAGCTCAGTACACAGGGTGTGCGCGTCTTTCACCGACTCTATAAGTAATAGGACGTTGGCCGATTTGTTTTTAGGGTCCTGGAGGCATGAGGGGATTTCCTTCAGCGTCTTGATGAGCAGCCTGACCCCAGCCGGCTTAGCCAGGCCCATCGTCATTTTCAGGAATTCATCTCCCGCGGATCGGTCGTTAGCCACTATAATACAACCGATCCCCAGTGCAGGCGTCCAGGTGAAAGCCACCTGCCCATGTACCAGCCGGTCGTCGATCCGGATCAATTTAAGCATTTTCGCTGTCGTTTTTCAGGTTGATGAGCTTGTTGACATACACCAGCTGTTCCCTCGCCCGGTCAATTGCCGCTTCCAGGATGCCGCCAATCGGTTCCTCCGGATCGGATAAAACAACCTCGAGTAACAGCGGTAAGTTAAAGCCTGCTATGATATGGACATTTTTCCCGGCCGCCGCCTGTATTAATTGGTTGGTGATGCTGCCCCCCAGCAGGTCGGAAAAGACAACCCATTCTTCTTCAGACCCGGCGGAGCCAAACAGATTGGCCAATTCCTCGTTCACAGGTTTGCTTTCATCCAGGTAGGCCTGAATAAGGTGAACCGAGTCCCCCGCCCCCGCAATCATTTCCAGAGAAGATCGGAACCCACTGGCCAAAGCGCCATGCGTAGCGATCAGAAATTTTCTTGTTTTGGTATTCATGCCTGTCCTTTTGACTAGTGCGATACAATAATCAGCTAATGAGCCGTCAATTGCTATTTTCCTCCCACTACATTACCACTACCAAAACCCAAAAATGGCCCTTTTTAACCTTTTTAAAACGGTAGTGGCGAAGTAGGGCCTCTAAAAAAACGGTCGATAAGCCTGACGATTAGATTTGACAGAATGAAAAGGTCTGGCTATATCATTATTATTATTGGATTGCTGTTGCCCCTCCTGGCCGCCGCACCCGATGCGTTCGCCAGTCCTCTACCTGGCTCTCCCTCACCTTCTCCCGTACCTCCTATCACCGAGCCCGGCCGCTCCTTCTTTCCTCTCCGGCCCGAAGATCCCGATGCCGTTTATTTCACCCCGGAAAAATTCAATATCAGGGCCGATGGCAGCATGGACGTCTCGGATGCCCTTCAGGCCGCCATCCGCGAAGTCAAGTCCCGCTACAATTTCGGCATTCTCTTCATTCCCGCAGGAAAATATCTCATCACGAAGACGATATATATCCCAACCGCCGTCCGGCTGATCGGCTATGGCAAGGAACGGCCGACCTTCCTTCTCGCCAGGAATGCCCCCGGGTTCCAGACAGCAGATCCGGCAGATAAAGGCCACGCCAAATATATGTTCTGGTTCGTCAACAGCCTCTCCGGTCCGGACCAACCTATCTATGATGCCGGTGCCTCCACCTTTTACAGCGCACTGTCCAATGTCAATCTCAGGATCGGGGACGGTAACCCCTCCGCCGTAGCCCTTCGCACGCACTTTGCCCAGCATAGCTTCATTTCGCATGTCGATATCTATACGGGTTCGGGCAAGGCTGGTCTCTATGACGTAGGCAACGAAATGGAGGATGTTCGTTTCTTTGGGGGCGATTACGGCATTTACACCACAAAACCCTCCCCCGGCTGGGCCTTTATGATGGTCGATACCTGGTTCGAGGGCCAGCGCCGCGCTGCTATCCGCACCCGCGAGGCGGGATTGACGATCGTCCGTATGTCAGTCAGCAACACTCCGGCAGTGATCGACATCGATTCGAATTATTCGGAGAAACTATTCATGGAAGACTGCCGCTTCGATGGCATTACCGGCGCTGCCATCCGCATCAGCGATGAAAATAATGCTTTCAACCAGGTCAACCTGCGCAATATCGTTTGTCGCAATACACCTGTGCTGGTGGCTTACCGGCTTAGTGGCAGGCAAGTCAAGGGTGCCGGACAAAACTATGCCGTCCGCCGTTTTACGGATGGACTTCAGATGCAGGACTGGCAGGCCGACCCGGACTTCGCGATGACCCAGGATATAGAACCCCTGTCCTCGCTGCCTGCTCCTGTCGCTTCGGACATTCCCGCGTTTCCGCCCATGGATACCTGGGCCAACCTGCGATTACTCGGCGCTAAAGGTGACGGCGCGACGGATGATACCAAAGTCCTGCAGGATGCCATCGACCGTTATCCCGTCATTTATATTCCCCAGGGCTGGTATCGTATCAGCACTACCCTGCACCTGCGACCTAATACGGTGCTCATCGGTCTCAATCCTATCGCTACTCAGTTGCGGCTGGCTGACAATGCTGAGGCTTTCGGCGGTTTCGGCGGACCCGTTCCGCTGCTGGAGACACCATCCGGCGGCGCCAATATCGTCAGCGGTATAGGCCTTGCCACCGGCGCCGGCAACGCCCGGGCCGTCGCCTGCAAGTGGATGGCAGGCGAAAAGTCTTACCTGGGGGACGTCAAGTTCATCGGCGGCCACGGTAACCTCTCCCGTCCCGGCACTCACCCCCCCACGCCCACCGTCCGTCCCGCATCATCCGACCCCGGCCCCGCCAACTGGGACTCCCAATACTGGAGCCTCTGGATCACCAACGGCGGTGGTGGCACCTTCAAAGATATCTGGACGGCCAATACCGACGCGCTCGCCGGCGTCTATATCTCCCGCACCGCCACACCAGGCCGCATCTACGCCCTGTCCGTCGAACACCATGTGAGAAACGAGATCCGCTTCAACCGGGTGGCTAACTGGAAAGTCTATGCGCTGCAGCTGGAAGAAGAAAGCCGCGAAAGCTCCGAATGCCAACCCATGGAACTGCAGGATTGTAATGATATGGTCTTCGCTAACCTTTATATGTTCCGCGTGATCCGCGTCAATAGACCCTATCCCTGGTCGATCCGTAAATGGGGCGGCAGCCGCATCGAACTGCTCAACGTGCATAACTATAGCCAGACCAAGTTCACCACCACCGCCCCGCTGTATGACGTAGACAATAACACCGAGATCCGCCCCTGGGAATTCGCCCGCCTCTCTATCGGCGACGAGCCCGCATCCGCAATCTCGTCTGCACCCCCCGCCGCATCCTCGTCCACATCGCTCGCACCCGCATCCTCGTCTGCATCCCCCGCCTCTCCCCGCGCGCAAAGTTCGCAAAATGCGAACTTCTCCGGACCATATGGCTCCGCGACATCGACCGCGCCCTCACCCGCGCTCACCCCGGCACCCCCCACCATCCGCCAACTCGCCACCGGCTTCGAATTCGCGCAGAGCGTATGCACCGACACCAAAGGCAACATCTATTTTTGCGAATCCCGCCAGCGCCGCATCTATCGCTGGTCGCCCGCCTCCGGAAGCCTCTCGCTCATCGCAGATTATCCCTGGGAACCACTGTCCCTCGCCTGCGATCAAAAGGACAACCTGCTCGTCGTCTTTAAATATGTTCCTCAACCCGGCCATCTCGTAGACGGCAGACAAGAGACATTCACCAACCCTCCCGACGCGTCCGGCACCTCCTTCAGCGGCTGGGGCAACTCCGGTTTCGCCACCTGGGCATACTCCATCAACCCTGATAACCCGGACGAGACAGTCCAGCTGCTGCCGAAAGTACCGATGGGCAGCATCAACCTGCTGTATGAGGCGCTATACCCTGCCCATCGCTGGCGTGATTTCCATGACTTTGCCGCGGTCTCCGTCAACCGCGCGCAGGAATGCTTCGTCGCCCCAGATGGCCGCACGATTATTCCCGTGGTATACGACCTCGCCCGGTCAACGGCGCTGGCCCCGGCTCATCCCGGCCGGCCTCTCTATACCGCCGATGAATATGATGGCCGCACAGTCCGGTTGCAGGTCAGTCCCGACGGCTACCTGTCTGACCTTACAACATTCGCCGAAAGAGGAGAGTTTGCCTCAGTGACAGACACGACGGGGAACGTCTATATCGCAGCCGGCCAGGTCTATAAATACGATGTGACAGGCCGCCAGACGGAACTGATCAAAGTACCCGAACGGCCTACGGGCCTCACCATCGACCCGAAAGATCCGGGTACCCTGTACATCACCGGCCATCACTCGCTATATGCAGTGACGACCCGGTAAACCGTCCGCCGCCGCCGGCCCGAAACCCGCCTTCCGCTCAACCGCGGCCGGCGCCCAAATCGCGATCGAATGCTTTATATATTAACAACCAAAAACTGATGCAAATGCGAAAATTCCTGTTCCTGATGCTCCTCATCCCCTTGCTTTCCCATGCGGGCATCCCCGGCTTCGCCGGCCCCATCAAAGGGATCGTCAAGGATGAGACGGGCCAGCCACTGGCGGGCGTCACCGTCACAATCAAAGGGTCCTCCAGGGCCGCCCGCACCGATGCCGAAGGCCGCTTCACCGTCGAAGCAGCAAAAGGCGAAGTGCTGGTCTTCTCCTATGTCGGCCATACTTCCCAGGAGATAGCCATTACAGACAATGGCGAACTGGCCATCGAACTCGTGAACAACAACAAAAACCTCAACGAAGTCGTCGTCACCGCCCTCGGGATCAAACGCTCGGAGAAATCGCTGACCTATTCGACCCAACAGATCGGCGGCGCCGAGCTGACGACGGCAAAGACCGACAACCTCATGAATTCGCTCAACGGCAAGATCGCCGGGGTGACGATCAACCCCAGCGCCTCGGGCATCGGCGGCTCCGCCAAAGTGATCCTCAGAGGTAACCGGTCGACTAGCGGTAACAACCAACCGCTGTATGTCATCGACGGCGTACCTATCTCCAACAACGGCAACCCTTTCGGCCAGCCCATGAGCAACACATATGGCGGCAACCCCGAAGGCGGTGACGGCATCTCCAATCTCAACCCCGAGGATATCGAGAGCATGACTGTGCTCAAAGGCGCATCCGCCGCCGCACTCTATGGCAGCCAGGCCGCCAACGGCGTCATCGTCATCACCACCAAAAAAGGTCGTGCGGGCAGGACCAGTATCAATGTCAACTCGTCTGCCTCCATGGACAAGAACGCATACCTGCCACAATTCCAAAGCCACTACGGCGAAACATCCGCCGGCGCCGTCGACAGCTGGGGACCCGCCATCACCAGCGCACCGGATAACCTTAAACAGTTCTTCCAGACCGGTAACAACCTCACCAACGCCGTCGCCCTGTCAGGTGGTTCGGAAATAGCACAGACCTATTTTTCCTATACCAACACCGATGCCCGTGGCGTCGAACCCGAGAACAAACTGCAAAGGAATAACTTCAACTTCCACGAAGTCGCCAAATTCCTCGACAACAAACTCACCGTAGACGGAAATGTCAACTATATTACGCAGAAGCTCAATAATAGCCCCGCTATCGGCTTCTATTCCAATCCCCTCACCGGGTTGTATTTTTTCCCCCGCGGAATGAATATCGCCCCGTATAAGAATTATCAGGTGGCACCGGCAGTAGGCGGCAACGGCGCCCCTACCCAGAACTGGCCGTTCATCGAAGACGTTCAGCAAAATCCCTGGTGGATCATCAACCGCAATACCAACGAAGACGATCGCAACCGGATCATCGTCAACGTCAGCGTAAAATATGACTTCGTTCCCTGGTTCAGCCTCCAGGTGCGCGGCAACGTCGACCGCACCGACGACGATGGCGATCAGAAGTATTGGGCCGGTACACTAGCGCCCCTGGCAGCGCCGAACGGCAATGGCAGCTGGAACGGATTCCAGCAAACCCTCCAGCAAGAGTACGGCGACATCCTCGGCAACTTTGTCATCCCCGTCTCTACGAATCTTAAGATCGACGGAGTGGTCGGCGCCAGCATTACCGACAACGTCACCAGCGGTATCAACTGGGGTCCCGGCGCCGGCTCGGGCTACGGGCTTTTCTTTCCTAACCTCTTCACCATCCAGAATATTGAAGTGGCGCCCGCCGTGTCACTCGGCAGCACCAGCGGATCGTATGGCAGTAATGTAAGGACAGACCAGCCTTATCACAACCAGGTACAATCCGTATTCGGCAACGCCAACGTCTCCTGGAAAGACATGATCTTCTTAACCCTGTCCGCCCGCAACGACTGGTCATCCAACCTGGCCTTTACCCCGGATGATCATTACTTCTACCCTTCGGTAGGCCTCAACTTTATCCTCACGAAGATGCTCAACCTTCCCCAGGTCATCAGCTTCGCCAAGATAAGAGGATCTTATTCCCAGGTAGGTAACACCGCCAGCCAGTACCAGACCAACCCGGTGAATACTGCATCGGGCAGCGCTACAGTCCTCAACGGTACCGCGCCATCCAGCCTCAAACCTGAACAGACAAAAGCCTCGGAGGCCGGCTTCGATGCCCGTTTCTTCAATGACAACCTCACCGCCAGCTTCACCTGGTACAAGACGAATACCTACGAACAGGATATCTCCATCGTGCCCCTGTCCGCCAGCGGCTATTCCTCGGGCAATGTCAATGCCGGTAACATCCAGAACAGAGGGATCGAGTTGACGGTCGGGTATAACCTGATCAATCACGGACCCATTACGTGGAACACCACTGTCAATTACTCTAAAAATGTCAACAAGGTCATCGATATCGATTCCAAAGACGGCATTAACCTCGTAGATCTCACCCCCGGAAATAATAACTACGATACCTATGTCTCCAAAGGCGGTCAATACGGCGACTTATATGTACAGACTTTGCAGAAAGATGCCCAGGGAAGGCTGGTTCTCACCCCCGATGGCAACGGCAACTATTTCCCGGTGCAAGGAGGTGGTCAGTTGAACGGCTATTCGGATGTGGGCAACCCCGCTCCAAAATTCCAGCTGGGATGGAATAACGGGTTCACGTACAAAAATTTCAACCTGAACTTCCTCCTCGACGGCAAATTCGGTGGTCAGGTGATCTCCGTGATGCAGGGCATGCTGGACTATTATGGCGTCTCCAAAGTCAGTGGCCAGGCCCGCGATAAGGGCTATGTCAGCATCTATGGTGAAGACCAGACGACCAACAAAACAGTCACCGAGATCGACCCCAAGAACTGGTATACCTTCATCGGCGGCCGTAATGCCACGCTGGGACAATACGTTTACAGCGCAACGGTAGTCCGCCTGCGGGAAGCCTCACTGGGATACAACTGGGTCGTGAAAGGCAGTGCAGTGAAAAGCCTTCGCCTCTCGCTGACAGGAAGGAACCTGATCTACTTCTACCGGAAAGCGCCCTTTGATCCTGAGTTGACTTCTTCTACCAGCAACAGTCTCGGCGGCGTAGATGTATTCAACCAGCCCGTAGCACGCAATTTTGGCCTGAAGCTTAACCTGTTATTCTAAAAAAACTCAATCATGAATAAATATAAATATATCGCCTTGTTTGCCTTCCTGGCAGTAGCCATGGGCGGTTGTACAAAAAAATTCGATAGTTTCGATACCGACCCCACCGGTATTCCCAATTCTCAATTGCAGATCCCGACCCTCTTTATTCCTCTCGAACAGGAGATCATGTACATGACCGATGACGGCTACCAGATTGGTCAAAACCTGAATGCCGACGATTATTGCGGCTACGCCATGCCCGATCAGACATTCGGCAAGGCGCTCGACAATGCCAACTATGTCTTCATCGACGGCTGGAATCAGGAAGCCTTCAACAGCATCTATACCAACCTCATCGGTCCCATCAAAAACCAGGTGGCAAAGTCCGGTGTAGAGACCACCAATCCCGATTATTGGGCCATCATGCTGATCGTCGAGGTCGAAGCTATCGACCGGATCACGGATAAATTCGGCCCGGTTCCGTACAGCAAAGTGGGCACCTCGTTGACTGCCATACCCTATGACAGCCAGCAATCCATTTATACGCAAATGTTCGCCCAACTGGATACCGCCGTTGCTAACCTTCAGACTTTTATCGCCGCCAATCCCGGCGCCACTCCGCTCGCCAACTACGATGCGCTTTATGGAGGCGACTATACGGAATGGCTGAAATTCGCCAATTCCCTTCGGCTCCGCCTCGCTATGCACCTCACGAAGATCGATCCGGCCACTGCCCAGGCGCAGGCCGAGAAAGCCCTGTCCAATAGCGGCGGTGTAATGACTACCGCATCCGACGATGCTGCTGTATTAGCCAGCCAGGCCAATGGCAATGACTACAACCAGATCACCAACAGTTATGGGGATAACTCCATGAACGCCTCCATCCAGTCCTATATGGTAGGCTACAATGATCCCAGGATGCCGGTCTATTTCATGCCCGATAGCAATACAGGGCACACTACTGAATTTCACGGTATCCGTATTGGGTGCAATATCCCGCCGAAGCCGTTTTACTCCGGGTTCTCGAAATATAACTTTAATACTACCTTTAATCTGACCGCACCGGAAGTCATCATGACGGCGGCGGAAGTGTGGTTCCTGAAGGCCGAAGCCGCCCTCCGTGGTTGGGCCGGCGCCGGCAACGTGCAGACGGATTATGAGACGGGTATCCAGACGTCCATGCAGCAATATGGTGTAGCCAGCAGCGCCGCAGCCTATATCGTGGATAACGTCGATACGCCCATTGCCTATGTTGATTATCTCAACAGCGCCAACAATGATACCGCGCTCGGAAAGATCACGATTCAATGGGACCCGGCGGCCAGCCAGGAGACAATGCTCGAAAGGATCATCACCCAGAAATGGCTGGCTATGTTCCCCGAAGGGCAGGAGGCCTGGACAGAGTTCCGTCGTACCGGTTACCCCAGGCTGTTCCCGGTCGTCGTCAACAGCAGCGGCGGGACGATCAACACGCAGATCCAGGTACGCCGTCTGGCCTATCCGGAAAGTGAAGCGACGCTCAACCCCGCAGCCGAAGCTGCCGGCATTCAATTGCTGGGTGGACCGGACAACGGCGGCACCCGATTGTGGTGGGATGTGAACACAGGAAATTTCTAAAAACGATGATGATAAAGACCAGACCATATATTACTGCCCTTTTTTTTGTTGTGTTGGCTGCCACCGCTCATGCCCAACCCGGCCAGGTCCGGTCCTCCAGCCCCCTGGAGGCGCCCCGCGTCCTCACCAACCAGGTCGGCTATGAATCCGATAAGCCTAAACGCGCCGTGGTGCTCACCACCCACCACCTGTCGTTAACATCGTTCGACCTCGTCGACGAAACCACCGGCAAATCGGTCTATCACGGCAAACCCATCTACAGCGGGCCAGTCGACAAATGGAAACATTGGCAGTTCTGGACCATCAACTTTACACCGTATACCGCAGCCGGAACCTACCGGCTGCGGGTTAACGGGCCCGAAGGGCCCGCCTCCTCCTGGCCCTTCATCATCG
>Ga0302309_10001850_pt1 | contig 18489 bp, 14 predicted proteins | sample III_Palsa_N1_1_FD_200453 | JGI IMG/M metagenome (GOLD analysis project Ga0302309, IMG submission 200453) | Peat permafrost microbial communities from Stordalen Mire near Abisko, Sweden - III_Palsa_N1_1 | ecosystem: Environmental > Terrestrial > Soil > Palsa > Peat permafrost | place: Sweden... | reverse complement strand
CTACCAGCACCTCATCAACCGCGATCATATTGAAAAAGGGATAGGCAAAATACTCATCAACATCAAAAAGAACCGCTCGAATATTAAGCTCAACAATATTTATTCGCACCTCATCACCAGTTCATTAACGGTTGGCTTTGGCGGGTCATCGGGTTTGGAAGCACCAATTGTTTGTATGGGCGCGGCCGTTGGTTCAAACACCGGCAAATTTTTTAACCTGAGCCCTTACGAAAAAACGGTTTTGATAGCGGCTGGTGCCTCGGCAGGTATAGCGGCCGTATTTAACAGCCCGATAGCAGGGGTGTTGTTCTCGCTCGAAATTTTGATAGGGGAGATCACCATCCCCACATTTATACCCTTGCTGATAGCATCGGCAACGGGCGTGGTGGTATCAAAGCTGCTGTACTCGGGCCAGTTGTTCCACCTGGTTACCGAAGGCTGGGCAATGAACGCGTTACCTTTTTATGTAATACTTGGATTGTTTAGCGGCTGGATATCGGTTTATGTATCGAAAGTTGCAGGGGCACTGGAAAAGGGTATATTTTTAAAATATAACCGTTATGTACGCGCGCTGGCAGGTGGTTTGCTGCTGGGAATCATCATCATGATCTTCCCCGCTTTATTTGGTGAGGGATACACCCATTTGCAAAGCATATTGAACGGGAGTATAAAGGCGCTGCAAAATGAAACGCTGTTCAGCTCCTGGCTTACAGAACCGGTGGTGATGATCATATTTATAGCGGCCCTGGTTTTAATGAAGGTGGTTGCGGCAGGTATAACCATTGGTTCGGGTGGTAATGGCGGTACATTTGCGCCAACCATGTTTACCGGCGCGTTTTTGGGGCTGTTTGTGGCCTTTACCGCTAACCAAACCGGCCTGGTGCATTTAAGCGTGAGTAATTTTATAGCGGTAGGCATGGCCGGCGCGCTAAGCGGGGTTATGCACGCGCCCTTAACCGCCATATTCCTGATAGCTGAAATTACCGGTGGGTACGTGCTGTTTATACCGCTAATGATAGTGGCATCCATATCGTATATTATATCGCGCATTTATAATCCTTATAATATGTACTGGAAGGAGCTGATACACGAAAAAAATATACGGCCCGACCAGGATTATACCATGCTTGATGCCATTGGGCTGGATAGTATTATCAATACCAATTTTACACCTGTATATAAGCATACCATAATTGCTGATTTTTATAAGCTGTTATCAAAAAATACGGCCAATATTTTTGCCGTTCTGGATGATAACGGCGAGCTGGAAGGTGTTATACTGATGGATAATGTGCGCAAGCAACTATTCAACCAGAAAATAGCTATGGAAACCGTTATAGAAATTATGAGCCCGCCGCCAACCGTGATAGATTACTACCAGCCCGTAAGCGATGTGATGGAAGTTTTTGACGCGCTGGATGTTTGGCAACTGCCGGTAACCAAAAATGGGGAATTTATCGGGTTCATCTCCAAATCGGCCCTGCTGACACAATACCGCGACCTGATTTTAAAACAACACCGGGAAAGCGATCTGTTCGCGAATCTTTGATAGAGACAAGAGACAAGAGCCAAGAAGACGGTTCATCAATGACTATTCTGTCTTGATTCTTACCTCTTGGTTCTGAAAAACTACCGTACCAGCAACAGCCAGCCTGAAAATTTCTCCCTGATATCGGCTACATCAATAATGTAATAATAGGTGCCTACCGGTACTTCTTTGCCGTTGAATTTTCCGTCCCAAGGGTCATAAAATCCTTTGCTGCTGAAAACAAGGCTGCCGTAGCGGTTAAATATTTGCACATTGCAGCTCTTATAAATGCTTAGTTCCTCAATTTTCCAGGTATCGTTAATGCCATCGTTATTTGGCGAGAAGGTATTGGGTATGGTTATGGGTTTGCAATTGGTCATATTAACAATTACGGTATCGGTGGCTTCGCAATCGTTTTCATTATAAACCTTTACCCAATAAACCCCCGGCGAATTAACGGTGTAGGTAGGCAAAACGCTTTTATCCTGCCATAAATAAGCGCTGAATGTACCTGGGTTTAAGGTAACCGTATCGCCGAAACACATATTAAGGCTGCGCGCCAGGCCTGGCAGCGGTAAAGCATTCACGGTTAGGTTTAAGGTACGTATGCTATCGCAGCCATTTTTGCTCAGCAAGGTATCAATATAAATGCCGGTAGCCGTATGGCCCGCATAGCTTTCGCCCTGGCAAATTGCCGCTGTAACCATTGTTGCCTGTAGCGGATAAATAGTAAGATTTAAGGTGCGTATGCTATCGCAGCCGTTGGCGGCCATCAGGGTATCGGTGTAGGTGCCGGTTTGGGTGTAGCCTAAATAGCTTTGCCCCTGGCAAATGGCAGCGGTAAGGGTGGAGTATGACCAGCTTTTTACCGTAAGGTTGATGACATGCACGCTATCGCATCCGCTGGGTTCGGCTAAGGTATCGCGGTAGGTGCCACTTGTGGTATAGCCCAAATAACTTTGCCCCTGGCAAATGCTTATATTTTCAGTTTTGAAGGGAGCGGGCTCAACCGTAAGGGTATAATTGGTTATTATACTGTCGCAGCCCTGCGTAGTGCGTATGGTATCGCTATAAATTCCGGGGGTATTATAAGTTTTTCCCGATGGTAGTGTATACGATTGGCCAAAACATATATCGGCGGCGGCACTTACTACTTTAGGGGTATTGCTTATAATAGTTAAGGTATTTGAATTAACGCGGCAGTTAATGTTCTCAATATTACCAGCTTCCGATACCGTAAGGCGGTAATAAATGGTCCCGGGATTTTGCACCGTAAAGTCATAGGTTGAATTGGTGGCTCCGGCTATATCGGCCCAGGTTGCATTATCGGTGCTGCTTTGCCACTGGTAGGTGGTTTGTGTATAGCAGGTGCCCACTGTTGAAGCCAGGCTGATGGTTTTATTATAGCACAAGTTGTTAAGTATATCGTTTTTGGCACCTGCAGTTGTTATGGTTGTTTGCGGCCCGGCGGGGCTAAACCCAATATCATCAATAGCCAGGTCATTCCCGTTGCCGCCATCGGCATTATTGTGCATTCGTATAACAACGGTCGATATGCCATTGGGAGTTGTAAAATAAAGGCCATATTGTTTCCAGGTAGCGGGGTTAATTACCGGTATATCGCCCGAATTATGGGTGGCTAAAACAGTGCCGTCGGGTTTTTCAATAGTAAAGGTAATATTGGGCAGTATGCCGCCTGGGCCGTTAGCCATATTTATCACCCATGCCGAAAATTCGTAATTGGTGCCTGCGCAAAGGCCGGTAATTGTTTTGGTATAAAAATCATTTGGCAGGTACGATGCATTTATGAGCATAAAATAACCGTTCGGGTCGCCGGTATGGTCGGTAAGGGTGTGCCAGCCATTGCCCCAGCAGCCGCTGGTGTAGCTGGCAATGGTATATTGCCCATCGTTTGGGCATTCAGTGGCAATATATATCATATTGGTAACATCGCCCGGCAGCGGGGCACCGAAATTTGGGCCGGCGCCAAATGTTTCATTAATAATGGGTGTACCGGTACTAACGGTGCATTGTGAATAAGCATGGCAAACGGCAAAAATGAAAAACAGCAGCAAGCAAATTCTTTGAACCATGCGGTTTAAATTAATTGTGGGTTTGGCTTTAAGGCGGTAATAAATAGGTCCTTATTTCTTTCTAAAAATAAGGATTTTTTGTTTTTTTGGAATATTCAGCAATTAATTTAGCCCTTTTTATCCAATGTTTATACCCTCAATATGTATTTATTAACGTACAAGCAATAACCAGCCTGAAAACTTCTGTTTTATATCCGCCACATCAATAATATAGTAATAAGTGCCTACCGGAGCTTGTTTGCCATTAAGTTTTCCGTCCCAGGGTTTATACAGGCCTTTACTGGTAAATACTGTACTTCCATAACGGTTAAATATTTGCACGTTACAACTTTTGTAAATAGTGAGCTCGGCAATTTTCCAGGTATCGTTAATGCCATCGTTATTGGGCGAGAATGTATTGGGAATTATTATCGGGCTACAATTGCTCACGTTAACCGTTACCGAATCAATGGCCTCGCAACCGTTATTGTCATATACCTTAACCCAATAGATACCGGGGAAACCTGCTCTATAATAAGGAAGGGTACTTTTATCCTGCCATAAATAACTGCTGAATGTGCCGGGGCTAAGCGTAACGGTATCGCCAAAACAAATATTCTGATTGGGCCCCAGGTTGGGTTCGGGAGCGCTGTAAACGGTTAAATTTAAGGTACGTATGGTATCGCATCCGGCTGGGGAGACGAGCGTATCGATATAATTGCCGGCAATACTGTGGCCCCCATAGCTTTGGCCGGGGCAAATAACTACATTCTGTGTTTCGGTAATTGGCGGTGCTACGGTAAGTGCCAAATTTGTTATCAGGCTGTCGCAGCTGTTAACACTGCGCACCGTATCGCTGTAAGAACCTGTTTTATTAACCGTTTTACCCGAAGGTAGGGTGTAAGTGCTGCCATAACAAATGCCCGCCGCTGTATTATTGATACCGGCATGGGCGCTTATAACCGTTATGGTGTTTGAGTTTACCCGGCAGTTAACGTTTTCAATATTGCCCATTTCGGCAACATTTAGCCGGTATAAAGTTGTGCCGGGGTTTTGTACCGTAAAGCTATATCCGGGGTTGGTTTGCCCGGCTATATCGGTCCAGGTGTTGCCGTCGGGGCTGCTTTGCCACTGGTAGGTGTTGTTTACGTAGCAATTGCCTATGGTGGGCAACAGCGTTATTGTTTTATTGAAGCAATAATTGTTAAGGATATTGTTTGATACGCCGGGTGTGGATATGGCGATGGTGGGGCCTGCCGGGCTAAAGCCAATATCATCAATGGCCAGGTCGTTGCCAATACCGCCGTCGGCATTGTTGTGCATCCTGATCACTACGGTCGAAACGCCATCGGGGGTTTTAAAGTAAAAGCCATATTTTTCCCAGGTGGCCGGGTTTATTACAGGTATATCGCCCGAATTGTAGGCGGGTGCTAAAAGGGTGCCGTCGGGTTTTTCAATGGTAAAGGTAATGTTGGGCATTATGGCCCCATCGGTTGTGTACATATTTATCACCCATGCCGAAAAGAAATAGGTTGTGCCCGAGCAAAGGCCATTAATAGTTTGCAAATAGAAATCGCTTGGCAGGTACGAGGCATTTATAAGCATGAAATAACCATAGGGATCGCCGGTATGATCGGTAAGCGTGTGCCATACGCTATAACAACCGCTGGTTGAGTTAGCTATGGTATATTGTCCGTCTTCGGGGCATGAGCTTGCAATATATTGCATATTGGTTATGCCGGCAGGCAGGGGCGGCCCAAAATCCGGGCCGGAACCAAAGGTTTCGTTTACAAGCGGCGTGCCTGTACTGCTGTTACATTGCGAATAGCATAGCGCCGCGGGCAGCATAAAAAGCAGCAGCAGCAAACAAATTCTGTAAACCATGCAGGTTAAATTAATTAGGGATATGGTATAAAATGCAAATGTGTATTTTGTTAAAATTAACCACAAAGATCACCAAGTAGGCACACAAAGAAGCCACAAAGCTTATCATTAATGCTAAAAGGGAATTTGTATTGCTTTATACACTTTTTTGGTTAATCAAAGTGTTTAACAAAACCGCGCAGTGCGCCTATCAAATAAACAGCAATTCCCTAAACTTTGGTAGCGGCCACAGCGAATCATCAACCAGTTGCTCCAGCTTATCAACATGGTAACGGATGGGCTGGAAGAACGATTTTACTTTTTCATCATAGGCAATGGCCTTTTCGCGCAGGTCATCAATAGTATTGGCTTTTTTGCGCTCCTGTATCATGCTTTCCACATCCTGCCTTATATAATTAACGTGCTCGGATATTTTGGTGATGATGTCTATCTGTGTTGCATAGGTGTCTGCGGCCAGCCCCAGGTCTTTTAATCCCCTTACATTATCAATCAGCCGGGTTTGGTAAGCAACTGCTGCCGGGATGATAATGTTGTTGGCCAGTTCGCCCATAACACGGGCCTCTATCTGTAATTTTTTGTAAAAGCTTTCCAGCAATACCTCGTGGCGGGCATGTGCCTCGCGGCGGGTAAATACGCCGGTTTCAACAAACATGGCCTCCGATTTATCGGTAAGGAAGGCATCCAGCGCTTTTGGCGTGGTTTTTATATTAGCCAGGCCACGGGTAGCGGCTTCTTTTTCCCAATCATCACTATAGCCGTTTCCTTCAAAACGGATCTTTTTTGATTCCTTAATGTACTTTTTAATAACAGTTAACAGGGCCACGTCCTTTTTTTCTCCTTTTTTAAGCAGCTTATCTACATCAACCTTAAATTTCTTTAACTGATCGGCTACTATAAGGTTAAGTATAGTCATGGGGCCCGATGAATTGGCCGATGAGCCAACCGCCCGCAATTCAAACTTATTACCGGTAAAGGCAAATGGCGATGTACGGTTCCTGTCGGTATTATCCTTTAATATCTGTGGTATTTTTGGTATTCCCTGCCAAAGCAAGGCATCGTCCTTTATTATTTTGCTTATCCTCGAGGTTTCTATCTCATCCAGCAGCTCACTTAGCTGGCTGCCCAGAAATATAGATATAATGGCCGGCGGCGCTTCATTAGCTCCTAAACGGTGATCGTTATTTACCGACGCGATGGATGCACGCAGCAAATCGGCATGTTCATATACCGCCCTTATGGTATTTACAAAAAAAGTGAGGAACATGAGGTTGTTCTTGGGCGTTTTCCCCGGCGATAGCAGGTTTTTACCCGCATTGGTAATCAGCGACCAGTTATTGTGCTTGCCCGAGCCATTGATGCCCGCGTAAGGTTTTTCGTGCAGCAGCACCTTAAAGTTATGGCGCTTGGCAATCCTATCCATCAGGTCCATTAATAACTGGTTATGATCGATGGCCAGGTTGATCTCCTCGTATACCGGGGCGCATTCAAACTGCGATGGCGCTACCTCGTTATGGCGGGTTTTTAAGGGAATGCCCAATTGCAGGGCCTCGGTTTCCATATCCTGCATAAAGGCGTAGGCCCTTTCGGGGATCGATCCAAAATAATGATCTTCCAGTTGCTGGTTTTTGGCCGACATGTGCCCGAAAAGCGTGCGCCCGGTTAAATGCAGATCGGGGCGCGCATTATATAAGGCTATATCAACCAAAAAATATTCCTGCTCAATACCAAGCGAGGCATTTACCTTTTCAATGCTTTTATCAAAATAATGGCATACATCAACGGCGGCCTTATCCAAAGCGCTCAGGGCCTTTAATAAAGGTACCTTATAATCCAGCGCCTCGCCGGTGTACGATACAAATACGGTAGGGATACATAAGGTACGCGCCATAATGAAGGCCGGGGATGAGGGGTCCCAGGCGGTATAGCCGCGCGCTTCGAATGTATTGCGTATGCCGCCGCTCGGAAAGCTGGAGGCATCGGGTTCCTGCTGGGCCAGCGCATCGCCCGAGAATTTTTCTATGCCGCCGCCATCTTCGCTTGGTTCAAAAAAAGCATCGTGCTTTTCGGCGGTGGTACCGGTAAGCGGCTGAAACCAGTGGGTATAATGGGTGGCACCTTTACTAAGCGCCCATGATTTCATGGCCGATGCCACCTGCTCTGCCATATCGCGCGGAATAGGCTCGCCTTTTTCAATAGAATTAACAATTCCCTGGTACGCGTCGGTTGATAAATACTCCTTCATTTTCTTTTTATCAAAAACATTCGCCCCATAAAAATCGGAGATCTTGGGGGAGGGTATTTTTACTTCAGGAATGGTTCTGCCTTGTACCGCGCGCAGGGCTTGAAAACGTATATCGGACATGTTTTGGGTTATTAATAAAAGGTTTGCACCAAATTTATAATTATCATTTAATATATAGGTATAGGTTTTAAATGAATTGTTAAGCGCTTTATAAAAGTAAATATTTAACGCTTAATTTTTGTTTTTTTATCTCTTTTAAAGCAAATTTTACTCTTTTTCAGCTAAAAAAGCCTGAATATTCTCATTTTTTTAGCGATAAATAAATTTTTTATGCCGAATTTATTAGATAACGTTTGATTTTTCCGTTTTGCCACAATTTTTATTGTGCTAATTGTAAGTACCATTTATTTATGGTTGAAAAATTATCAAAATGGGGCATATTTTTGCTCTGTTTTTTATTATTTTGATAAATATTCAATTTTTTTCAATTTTTTCGAGGTAAAAATTTGTTTTTGTTAAAATACATGCATAGTTTTAGGAAAGTTTTAATAAATATCTGTTTTTAGTGATCTATTTAATAAAAATTACAAACTCGCGGTGCAAATTTGTAATTAACAGGTCAACCAGTTTCGCTTCAACAAAAATTAAACTATAGCAATCAAATCAAACTAAATTAAATTAAACAAACAATGAAAGTAATCTCTACACAGAACAACTTCATCAGTTCCCTACGGGGGCTGACGCGAGAGAAATGGGCGCTGGGTGCGACTATTTTAGCCGGAAAAATGATCGGGTTATGCGCCGTTTTATTTGTAATCTTAACCTTACCAGGCTTAATTGGCACAACTGCACATGCTGCCGTTGCCGCAAAGGTTGATACTTCGGCTCTTGAAAGATCAATTCTTGCAACATCTACCAGCGAAATCAATGCCATCAACACCGTTTGGACATTGGTTGCGGCATTTTTAGTGTTTGCCATGCAAGCAGGTTTCGTAATGCTTGAAGCGGGTTTTGCACGCAAACGCGAAACAGTGAACGTACTGATGGAGTGTATTTTTGATACCTGCCTTTGCGGTATCTTATTTTATGCTATTGGTTACGCATTTATGTTTAGTTATGGTAATGGCTTTATAGGCTATCACTGGTTTTTCCTTCAAAATACTACCGGGGCGCCGTTTGCGGGTGGTGCGCTTAACCCAAGCGATACTTACCTGGCTACAGGCGTTCCAATTATAGCTCACTGGATATTCCAGTACGCTTTTGCTGATACTTGCTCAACCGTGGTATCGGGCGCTATGATAGGCCGTACAGGTTTCCGTGGCGATATCCTTTACTCTATCGGTATCACCGGTTTCATTTACCCAATTATTGGCCACTGGGCTTGGGGTCCGGATGGCTGGTTAGCTTTGATGGGTTCGGCAGGGCATTTCTATACTTCATTAGGTCAGGGTTTCCGCGATTTCGCTGGTTCAACCGTTGTACATACCATTGGTGGTATAGCGTCATTAGCCGGTGCAATTGTGTTAGGCCCACGTATAGGGCGTATATTTGCACGTGATGGCGGAGGTATGCCTCCTGGCCACAACTTGCCAATGGCTGCCGTGGGCGGTTTCATATTATGGTTCGGCTGGTACGGTTTTAACCCTGGTAGCTCACTATCGGCAATGGATAATATAGGTATTGGCCGTATTGCTACCAACACTACTCTTGCAGCTTGCGGTGGCGGTTTTACCGCTATGCTTGCAGCTTTATGGTGGGGCCCAACCAAAGGTAAATTCGATCTGGGTTTAACCGTAAACGGTTTCCTTGCCGGTTTGGTTGCCATTACCTGCCCTTGTTACTGGGTTAGCCCGCTTGGCGCTACCTTATTAGGTGGTGTAGCCGGTTTCGTAGTATTTGGCGGTGTTCATTTGTTGGAGTACCTGCGTATTGATGATCCTATCGGTGCTGTTCCGGTACACGGCCTGGCCGGTATATGGGGTACGCTTTCTTTAGGCTTATTTGCAACCGGTCAATTCGGTATAACAGGCCCTACAGGTCCTGATAACACTGCGCCAAACATTGTAAAAGGTTTATTTTACGGTGGCGATGCCAGCGTATTAAAAGCACAGGCCATTGGAACGTTTACCATAGCCATATCGGTATTTATTGTAACCTGGGTTATGATGAAACTGATTATGCTGCTGCCACATCCTTGGAAACTGCGTGTTGAAGAACATGGCGAAACCGGATTAGGTGGTTTGGATGTATTCGATCACGGTATCGACGCTTACCCAGCACAAGATGATGATATTAATTTAAGCGGCCTGTTTGAAAAAACAGCTCCTGTATCAGCATAATAATTCAAAATACAGATCCCTTGTGCGAGCAGCTAATTGCGAAGCCTATATCGCGCAAGGGATCTTATTAAATCCACTGACTATTACTTTTTATCATTCCACCTATCAATTTGATAGGCATTGAATGGTACTGCTTATGAGTTTTATTATCCTATAACTATAAGTTGGTGATAATAAGCTACCTATTAAAAATTTAAAGATAAAGGCACCATTTTGGTACAGGATGATGCAAATAATAAAAAATGTACCATACTATTTGTTTTTTAATCAACCCACAACTATTTTTTTAACCTATTAACAATTTTAATTCAACATGAAAAAGAAATTTTTACTTTTATCTTTATTTGTATCTGCTTTTACGCTTGCATCAAAAGCGCAGGATACAATTAAAACTACTCAGGATGCTCCTTTAACCCTATATGGTTCGGTAGATACTTACTATAAGGATGATTTCTCGGGTCATAACAACATCAATACCAGCTTCGCTTCCGATAACAATTCTATTTCTTTAGGTATGTTCGATCTGGGCTTGAAAAAATCAGTAGGTAATGCATCATTTGAAGGTGAAGTATCATTTGGCCCACGTGCTGATGCCTCATTGTCTGGTGGAGGTACTGGAAGTAGTGATTACCACATCCAAAATTTATTTGTTTCCTATAACCTTACTTCTAAATTGAACGCAACCGCTGGTTATATGTCAACTTTTATCGGTTATGAAGTAATTTCACCGGCAGGAAACTTTAACTACTCAACTTCTTATTTGTTTACTAACGGGCCGTTCGAAAATGCCGGGTTTAAATTAACTTATGCCTTTACAGGTACTGTAAGCTTAATGGCCGGTATATTTAACGACCAATGGAACGCTTACAGAGCAACTCAGGATGTATCAACCTTTGGTGCACAGTTAACTGTATCATCGGTTAAAAACTTAACTTTTTACGTTAACTTAGCTTCGGGTCCAACTTCGGGTACCGAATTTGATGTAGATGGCGCCCTTACTATTGGCAGCAAATTCAAATTAGGTTTTGATGCCGCTACCTATTCACCGGCACATTACACTTTTGGTGTAGGTAATACTTATGGCTTCACAGGTATAGCCCTATATCCTCAGTTAGCGTTATCTAAAGCCGTTACTGTAGGTTTAAGGGAAGAGTACTTTAAAACCAACTCAAGCAGTACAGGTACAGCATACGTAGGCCCAGCTGCAGGTGGTTCTGTTGTTGCCAGTACTTTGAGCTTAAATGTTAAATCAGGCCCTTTCACTTTCATTCCAGAAGTAAGGTTTGATAGCATTAACAGCCAAGCTTACTCATCATTTACCGATAGCAATGGTATGCCAACTACTTCAGCTACGCAATTCGTGTTAGCTGCCGTATATGCTTTCTAATATTTTTTAATTGCTTTTTTAAAAGCCGCAGCGGGACATCCGGGGCGGCTTTTTTTAATTTTATAACATGAGAACTTGCAGTAGCTGTTTTCGCCAATGGCCACGGTTTGCCATAGCGGCCTGCCTCGTTATTTTTGCTGGCCGCCGTGTACTCCTTGTGATAAATTTCACCCTTTTTACAAAAAGCAACTGCGATTTATGGAATCGCTTTTTATCTTTATAGCATGAAAAATGTTTTTATAATTTTAATATGTTTATTATCTGCCCGGGTAGCCCTGGCTCAAAAAGACTCTTTAGCTACGGATGAGCATAATAAATATATTTATTACCATGTAGTTGCCATGCCGGGCCTGCCAACCGATACATTACAGGCAAGGGCTTTATATTTTTTAAGATCGGCTTATCCCGAAAATAAAATAAAACGGGCCGAGGTAAGTGGTAATTTTACAGGCGATAGTAAATTTTTGATATTAACCGGCATTACGGCTGCCAAACATGTTGATGGCGAAATAGATTACACCTATTTTATTGAATGTAAAGATCAGAAATACAGGTATTGGTTAACTGATTTTGTATTCAGGCCTTATAAGGTGGACCGTTACGGTAACCCGGTACCCGAACAAGGGATATATATTCCGCTCGAAAGCGGCTTATCAAGATTGTATGCAAAAGAACTGGAAACCTATCTTAACCAAACAGGCAACGTTTGCAGGGAGTTTGGCGGTAAATTAAAAAAATATATGATCAATGCTTCCGTAGCTCCATCAATAGACGAAAGAAAGAAAATCATAACTACAAAAGACTGGTAAAATGCCATTGATATATAGTAGCCGCCCGGTAAGCCTGGCGGCTTTTTTGTTTTTATAGGGCATGTTTTTACGTAATGTTAAAATGTGTTAAACTTGGTTGTTCAAGCCCTGTTATGTAAAATATTAGATAAGTTAAAAACGTTGAATGTGAAATTTAATTTCAATCAACATGCTTATCTCAAAATTTGATTTGTACAAGTCAGAGTGGCTCGAGCTTGTATTCGATGATCGTAATAAGGCCTATGGCGCTTATGAATTAAGGCAGCATAACTCCCGCACTATGGCCACGGCCATGGCTATTGCTTTTTTAGGCATTTTCGCGGCGGCGGTTGTGGTGGATATTATTGTTAAACCGGTTGTGGTGGCAGATCCGCTGGTGGTTATGCACCCGGTAGTACTGCATCCGTATGTAATACCGCCCGAAACGGTAGTGCCGCCAAGGCCCATAACTCATGTAAGGCCACCGGTTGCCCCGCCAGCTTCGGCCGCCGCTCATGTTTATGTGCCGCTGGTAGTTTCGCCGGTGCCTACAACTGTTGAGCCGCCAAAGGTTACGGCCATTTCGGGCCCTGTTGGGCCTGCGGTAACCGTTGATGCAGGTACTGATCCTGGTTTGGCGGGCAGCCCGGGTGGTGGTGGTACTTCAGCAGCAGCTCCTTCCGATGCCACAGTATATACAGGCGGCCTTGAACGGATGCCCGAGCCTTATGGCGGCGCTTCGGCATGGGGTAAATTTTTGCAGAAAAATCTTAAATATCCGGGTATGGCGATAGACCAGGGTGTTTCGGGCCGGGTTTGGGTAAGTTTTATTGTGGAAAAGGACGGGCACCTATCCAACATAGTTGTTGACAGGGGCGCGGGCTATGGCATGGATGAGGAAGCCCTGCGCGTACTAAAACTTGCACCAGCCTGGAAACCCGGTATGCAAAACGGGCAGCCGGTGCGTGTTAAATATAATATCCCCATCAATTTTTTGCTGGGCGATCAATAACAAAACCTGAACCTGTATACGCGGCGGATCAACACGAAAGAGATAAGCTGAAAGATTATTGATCTGTTTGCAAAAGGACAAAAATGAATGGCCAAAAGCTTTCGTTTTTGTCCTTTCTTTGTTTAATTGATGGCCTAACCTTTCAATTTCACCTTTCACTTTCAACCTTTAACCTTTTGCCTTCCGCCTTTTTTTCCTAATTTTGCGCATCCTTTCAAAATAAATAAAATTACATTGGAGCACCTGCAATTAACCACTGTTGAAACAGCCAAAGATTTAGGCTTACTACCCGAAGAATTTGAACGCATAAAAGAAATATTAGGCCGCGTACCCAATTTTACCGAGCTATCCATCTTCTCGGTAATGTGGAGCGAGCATTGTTCGTACAAAAATTCAATCACCTGGTTAAAAACCTTACCTAAGGACGGCCCACGGATGCTGGCCAAAGCTGGCGAAGAAAATGCCGGGCTGGTTGACCTGGGCGATAGCATAGGCTGCGCCTTTAAAATAGAATCGCACAATCACCCATCGGCATTGGAGCCCTACCAGGGCGCGGCAACGGGCGTTGGCGGTATAAACCGCGATATATTTACCATGGGTGCAAGGCCCATAGCGCAGCTAAACTCCCTGCGCTTTGGCGATCTGGCGCTCGACCGTACCAAATGGCTGGTTAAGGGCGTGGTTAAAGGCATCAGCCATTACGGCAACGCCTTTGGCATCCCGACAGTAGGCGGCGAATTATTTTTTGATGAATGTTATAATGTAAACCCCCTGGTTAACGCGTTTTCGGCTGGAATTGTAAAGGCAGGCGAAACAGTATCGGCAACCTCGTATGGCGTAGGCAACCCGGTTTATATAGTAGGCTCGGCAACGGGTAAGGATGGTATACACGGCGCGGCTTTCGCGTCGAAGGATATTACAGCCGATTCTGTGAACGATCTGCCTGCGGTGCAGGTTGGTGATCCTTTTCAGGAAAAACTACTGTTAGAAGCAACCTTAGAAGTTATAAAAACCGGCGCGGTTGTAGGTATGCAGGATATGGGCGCGGCGGGTATCATCTGCTCCAACTCCGAAATGTCGGCAAAAGGGGAGCATGGCATGCGGATAGACCTGGATAAGGTACCAACGCGCCAGGAAAATATGAAACCCTTTGAAATATTGCTGTCAGAATCGCAGGAGCGCATGCTGATCGTGGTTTTTAAGGGCAGAGAAAAAGAAGTTGAAGCGGTTTTTGATAAATGGGACCTGAACTGCGCCATAATAGGCGAGGTTACCGATACCAAACGACTGCACTATTATATGAAGGGCGAACTGGTGGCCGATGTGCCTGCCGACGACCTGGTTTTAGGCGGCGGCGCGCCGGTTTATGAGCGTGAGTATAAAGAGCCGGCTTATTTTAAAGAAAATCAGTCGTTCAAAACGGAAGATGTGCCGGAACCTGCCGACCTGATAGCGGTGGCCGAACATTTATTATCGCACCCTAATATCGCTTCCAAACGCTGGGTTACCGATCAGTACGACTCGATGGTTGGCGTATCTACCATGACCACCAACCGCCCGAGCGACGCGGCCGTGGTAGCGGTTATGGGTACCGATAAAGCTATTGTGATAACGGTTGACTGTAATTCGCGCTATGTATACGCCGACCCGCAAAAGGGCTGCTCCATTGCCGTGGCCGAAGCCGCGCGTAATATTACCTGCGCGGGTGGCGAACCTGTTGCTATAACCAATTGCCTTAATTTTGGCAACCCCTACAAACCCGAAGTTTACTGGCAGTTTGTAAGCGCCATAAAAGGCATGAGCGAAGCCTGCACCAAGTTTGAAACCCCGGTTACCGGCGGTAATGTAAGCTTTTACAATCAATCGCCCGATGGCGGATCGGTTTTCCCTACGCCTACTATCGGGATGCTGGGTGTAATGGATGATATGTCGACCTTAATGACATCGGATTTTAAACAGCCCGGCGACCTGGTTTACTTAATTGGTGAATCGGTTAATGATATAGCCTCATCGCAATACCTGGCCTCGTGGCATAAGATACTGGCTGCCCCGGCGCCCTATTTCGATTTAGACAAGGAATACGCCATGCACCAGGTTATAAAACAACTGATCAAACAATCGGTGATACAATCGGCGCATGATGTTTCCGATGGCGGCCTGTATGTTACGCTGGTTGAATCGGCCCTGCCCAACAAACTGGGTTTTGCTGTAGATACCGATAATGCCATACGTAAGGACGCGTTTTTATTTGGCGAAGCACAAGGCAGGGTAGTGGTAAGCATAGCGCCTGATGACCAGGAACGCTTTATAGAGCTAATGGCCACCAGCGAGGTTGAATTTAGCCTCCTCGGTACCGTAAGCGATGGTTATTTAAATGTGGACGAAGAACTCTTTGGCCATATTACCGATATTAAAATGGTTTATGATAATGTGTTGCACAATATTTTAGGCGAGTAAGCCCCTCTAAATCTCCCCCGGTGGGGGAGGATTTAAATTATAACATGCTTAAACTTAACCGCGTACATCATATAGCCATTATTTGCACCGACTACGAAAAGTCGAAGCATTTTTATACGGCGGTACTTGGCTTAGCTGTAGTTCGCGAAGTTTATCGGGAGCAAAGAAGATCATACAAGCTCGATCTGGAAGTTGCGGGGCAATACCAGGTGGAACTTTTTTCGTTTCCGGGCCCGCCGGCAAGGCCAACTTCGCCCGAAGCTGCCGGATTGCGCCATTTGGCTTTTGAGGTTGATGATATTGACGAGGCCGTTTTTCATATTAAAGAATATGATGTATTTGTTGAACCGATAAGGGTTGATGAATTTACCGGTAAACGCTACACCTTTTTCGCCGATCCGGATGGGCTGCCTATTGAGTTTGTGGAGAAGTGAGTTTAGTTAAAGTTTATTTAACCGCAGAGTAATCAGAGGTTTGCACAGGGTGCCCGGAGCTTAATAACCTGGGATGATAAATCCCTGTGGATCTCTTTTTTTTTCTCAGCGTTCCCTGTGGTAAAAAAATCAGCATTTTGATTTGACGGATATTGTTTATTACTTGTTGGCTTAGTTGTGATTAAATGAAGTTTTTTACATCAGATCGGCATACGGTACGGCCCTAACTCCACGGAAATTCTCAATTTGACAAATATCATTCAAGATCAAACAATTCACGTTGGTGAAACGAGCATACCTATGGATGGCTTGCCCTTTGAGTTAGTACAGAAATGGTTAATGTGTTTGTAAAAAACCCTCTGCAGAAAGGTCTTCGTCCAATTCTTCCCAGTGTATCCATCTGCCTTCACCCCTGATCTGATAATTATTAATTTGCTCGGAAGTGCCTTTTCTCAAATTTGGATAAGTATTAATTGGTGTTTCAATGATCTTTCCATCACTCATTTTTACACAAATGTTATTTCCGGTAAACCATACTGAATTAATAGTTGTCATAAAATTTATTTCTTAAAGTATTCATTCCACCTTTTTTCAATCAGTTGTTCATTTTCAATAATTATACTCTCAGCAAGTTTAATATCCTTGTTTTTTATACCATTGTTTGATATAAGTTTAACAGGGTTTATTTGAAATTTGGCATCACCATCGCCATTCTCTATATGAACATGTACAGGTAAATGCTCATTGCTGAAAAAGAAAAACCTAATACCAAATAATCTAAAGAGTTCAGGCATATTTATGTTTATTCAAATTTAATCAATTTATCTAATTTCGCCTAATGTTCCAATTCAAACAATTCAGCGTTGATCAAACCGGGTGTGCCATGAAGATCAATACCGATGGCGTATTGTTGGGCGCGCTGGCTGATGCTGATGAACCGGAAAATATACTGGATATTGGAACGGGGACAGGGGTAATAGCGCTGATGCTTGCGCAAAGGTTTAACAGGGCACAAATTGACGCGGTTGAGATTGATAGCTCTGCCGCGCAAGCCGCGAAAAGGAACTTTAAAAACTCGCCTTTCGCGGAGCGGCTTGCGGTATTCCCGATGGATTTTGAAAGTTACTTTGAACAATATCCATCAAAAAAATACGACTTTATTGTTTCTAATCCACCCTTTCATATCAATTCGCTGGAATCGCCGAAGGCTAAAAAAACACTGGCAAAACATGTTGGGGAAGATTTTTTTGAAGGTTTGATCAATGGCATCGCGGAGCATTTAACCAAAAATGGCTGTTGCTGGCTGGTGCTGCCTTTGCAGGCGGCGGAACTGGTAAAAGGATTGCTGAACCAGCACCAATTACACTTGTATAAGCAAATGGATATACTTTCATTCGCACATTCGCCAGCCCATAGAAATGTGCTTTGCTTTGGATTTAATGAAATTAGCACGGAAATAAGTAATTTGGTGATCTATGAATCTGCCGGAAATTATTCGGCTGTTTATAAACATTTGCTACAACCTTATTTTATCGCTTATTAAAATGAAAGTTTTTTCTGCCTGTTTACTGGTGGGCTTGTTTTTTGTGGTAGCTGGTTCGCTGCATTCTGCCATAAGCCTTTATATGGGTTACGCGGGCCTGCATGTATTCGGCATCTCCATTGAGCGGGTAAATGAATGGGAAATGCCTTATATTATTTTATTTATATGCTATTTTGCAAGCCTCGCCGCTGCTTTTTTAATGTATAGGAAAAAGCGGTACATTGTTAGTTGTATTATAGCCGGCGTAATGATTTTGTCTTATATTATACTCCCGTTATTTGGATTTCAATGGTTAAAATAGGCCTCATTTCGGATACACACAGTTTTTTAGACGACGCAGTTTTTAAACACTTTGAAAATTGCGACGAGATATGGCATGCCGGTGATTTCGGCAATATGGAACTGGCGGATCAACTCGCGGCTTTCAAGCCCCTGAAAGGCGTGTATGGTAATATCGACGGGCAGGATATTCGCCAAACCTATCCACTAAATTTAAGATTTAATTGCGAGGAGCTTGATGTGTGGATGACGCATATCGGCGGTTATCCGGGCAAATATAACCCTGCCATCCGCGCCGAAATTTATGCCAATCCGCCTAAGCTGTTTATCAGTGGGCACTCGCATATTTTAAAGGTGATTTATGATAAAAAGATCAATTGCCTGCACCTTAATCCCGGCGCTGCCGGTAAACAAGGCTGGCAAAAGGTGCGTACGCTGATGAGGTTTAGTATTGATGGTGATAAAATACAGGATTTGCAGGTGATAGAGTTGGCGAAGTAGGAAGGGTTTTGAGTTGTGAGTTG
>Ga0302309_10001846_pt1 | contig 18502 bp, 15 predicted proteins | sample III_Palsa_N1_1_FD_200453 | JGI IMG/M metagenome (GOLD analysis project Ga0302309, IMG submission 200453) | Peat permafrost microbial communities from Stordalen Mire near Abisko, Sweden - III_Palsa_N1_1 | ecosystem: Environmental > Terrestrial > Soil > Palsa > Peat permafrost | place: Sweden... | reverse complement strand
AGTTTAAAAATGATGACGGTACCTCGGTATATTACGCTACCTACACCGCGTATGATGGCGCCCTGATTATGCCCAAACTGCTGCAAACCAACGATTTTTATAATTTTAAGATAATGCCGCTATACGGTGCCGGCGCACAGAACAAGAACCTGGCGCTGTTCCCCCGTAAAATTAATGGCAAATATGTAATGATATCGCGCATTGATGGCTGCAATAACTTCATCATGTACTCCGATAAAATAAACATTTGGGAGAAGCCGGAACTGCTTCAACAACCCAAGTTCGACTGGGAATTTATACAGATAGGCAATTGCGGTTCGCCTATTGAAACCGAGCATGGCTGGGTAATGATCACCCACGGTGTTGGCCCAATGCGCCGCTATGTGCTGGGCGCAAGTTTGCTTAAGTTAGATGATCCGACGGTTGAGATTGGCCGCCTGCGCGAGCCGCTATTGATACCTAACAGCGAAGAACGCGAGGGATATGTGCCAAATGTGCTATACTCCTGCGGGTCGATAATTCATAACGGCAAATTGATCATCCCTTATGGCGTTTCTGATTCATCCACCGCCTTTGCCGAGGTTGACCTGAATGACCTGATCAATAAGCTGAAAGAAGATGGCGCTATATCAAAGCATGAGGCTGAAAAGGAAGCGAAGGAAAAGAAGGCTGTTGAGAAGGTGAGTGTGTAAGGATATATGGCTTAAACTTGTCATTTTTTAAATTTGTCATTATGAGGAGGAACGACGAAGCAACCTCGTCGCACCACGCTGAACAAGGTGATGAGATTGCTTCACTGCTCAGGCCAGCCCACTATCCGTTCGCAATGACATAGGGGGATAGTAAGTAAATATTTACGCAACTAAACTTTCACTAATTCCCTTTTCACTTTCTGCGGAACAATAAGCCCCCAATAAATTAACACTCCGGCTAAAATAATTCCAACAGCCCCCCCTATATAAACCCAGGGGCTTGTAAATAATATAAACAGCCATATAATGATGCCAATAACTGCGGGCATAGGGAACAGCCACATTTTATAAGGCCGTTCATCATTTGGCTTTTTAAAATGCCAGTACAGCACACCTATCGACTGCCCTACAAACTGCACGATGATACGCATGGTAATAATAGCCGTTATTACCTCTTTCATTTTAAACAGCAGGCTAAAAACAAAGCCAATGCCACCCAAAAACAGCAGGGAAACATAAGGGAAATTCTTTTTTGGATGCACTTTGCCGAAGATCTTAAAAAAGTTGCCATCCAATGCCGCAGCATAAGGTATGCGCGAGTAGCCCAGCATCAGGGCAAACAGGGATGAAGCCGCTATTATCAAAATAAGCAGTGTAGCTATCTTACCCGCAAACGGACTATAGATATGCTCAAAATAAGTACTGATCACAAAGGTTGAACCGGCAATTTTTTGCCATGGCAGCGCACCAAGGATCATGATCTGCATGCCGAGATACAATACTGCTATCCCGGCTACGGAAATAAATATACTGCGCGGGATATTTATTTCGGGTTTTTTAATTTCGCTGCCCAGGTGGCAAACGTTGTAATAGCCCAAATAAGAATATACAGTTTTGAGCGATGCCTGTCCTAAGCCTACAAAAAATATAGGGGTAAGGTCAAATGCATCCTTACTGAATGAAAACGCCCATTTGGGGTTAAAATGATGAAAGCCGGAGCCAATCAGCCATAAAAATGTACCGCCGGTGATGATCCACAGCAATACAGATATTTTACCTATGCTTTTTATATTACGGTAAAGCAAAATAGTAACCAATATCACCAAAGCCCCGCTAACTATTTTTTGCTGAATGGGCGTTAAACTAACCAGGTAAGTAAGGTATTGCGAAAAGCCTATTGCCGCGCTGGCCACTACAAGCGGGGCCTGTATAATGGTTTGCCATACCAACAAAAACGACATCATTTTACCAAATTTGCCATCGCCATATATCTTTTGCAAAAAAACGTAGCTGCCGCCTGCCATTGGCCATTTCGCGCCAAGCTCCGCCCAAACAGAGCCATCCAAAAAAGCAAGCAGCGCCCCCAGCAGCCAGGCCAGCACACATTGCGGCCCCTGCATGGCGCCTACGATGAACGGTATGGTGATAAATGGCCCTATGCCCACCATATCTATCATGTTGATGGCGGTAGCCTGTGTTAATGATAAACCACGCTCGAGGTGAGTGGGAGTTTCTGTCATGCTTCGTTATTGTATCAGGATTTAAATATACAATCAAAAAGCGGTTTGAATAGCTGTCGTGTTATTTATGACAAAAACTAAATATAAAACTTTGGGGAGGGAAATTCCTGCAAGGGATTGTGCGGTTCCCCTCTTGAGAGGGGTGGAGGGGTGTGTTATTCAAAATTGCATAGCGCATGACACACCCCTGCTACTACACTATCCAACGCGCCCCCTCCCAAGAGGGGAATTATATGGTATTCATCTTTTTAATATCTGCCGATACAGCCCGTAATAATCATCCACCATCTTCTCGCCCGAAAATTGTGAATTTGCCCAGTTATAGCAATCTATCCGGTTGATGTTATGTATTTGACCAACAGCCTCAACTGCCTCATCAATAGTATCAACCAAAAAACCTGTTTTTTTATCCTGTATCAATTCCGGCATCGACCCTTTATTAAAGGCTATTACCGGCGTGCCGCAAAGCATGGCCTCGGCTACGCTCATGCCGAATGGCTCATTAAAATTTATGGGGTGCAGCAGGGCGGTGGCTTTGCCTAAAAGCGCCTTTCGCTTGTCGGGACCGGCATGGCCAATGTATTGTATCTGGTCGTTAAGTTGCGGTTCTATCTTATCTTTATAATAGCCTTCGTCCTGTATAATGCCTGCTATTAGAAGTTTTCTTTTACTTTTTTTGGCGATCGTTATCGCTTCGGCGGTGCCTTTGTCGTGGTGTATCCTGCCAAAATATAGCAGGTAATCATCCGGACTATCATTAAACTCAAAGTCCCTCGTATCCAAACCATTATAAACCGTGGCGAGGTAATCCAACTCCGGGCTGCGGTCGGCATTGCTTATCGATACATAATATCCCCTTGAATTGTATTTTTTGAATACCGGGATGATTTTGGGCGATGAAAAGCCGTGTATGGTGGTTATCACGGGCGTCTTTATCAAACCCGAATAGGTGAGGGGCAAAAAATCGAAGTTGTTATGGATGATATCAAACTGCGCCGACTTCTCCATCAAATTACTGATGTGCAGGCATTCCAAAACTTTAGCATCCTGTGCGCGGTCTTCTTCATAGCCTTGCTGGCAAATGGCATCTAACTTTCCGGCGGTAATGGAATCGCCGGTGGCAAAAAGTGTTACATCAACGCCTTTGTTTACCAGCCCTTCGGCTATGTTTGATGCCACCTGTTCCCAGGGGCCGTAATGCCTTGGCGGTGTGCGCCAGGCAACAGGCGCTAATATGGCTACCTTCATTTAGCAGATCTCCAAACGTTGACCGATCTTATTATACTCGTATTCCAATTCAAAGGCCTTCAATACGGTTAAGTGCGATATCAGGTAAGCTAATGTGCTTTCGGCACCCTGGTTACGGTTGATGCCTGTTGGCAGCAGGCCATCGCAGCAACCTTTGGTTTCGTGATCGTACAAAGGCGCGCGCAGGGTGTTCTCGCCTAAAAACCATTTGTAGCTCAGGAACATTTTTTCAATATACTCCGGTTTCCGAAAGATCTGGTAGGCCTGGAAATGCATCAACACCATAGCCATAGTTTCGATAGCCTGCTGATCGAACGTTGGGAATTTACCCCCGCGGTAGTACCAGCCATCGTTACCAACCGGGCTTAAATACCCGTTCGACAAGGTAAGCTGATCCAAAAATGCCATACTGCTCATGGCTATTTTTTTAGCCTTTTCATTCCCTGTAATTTCTGCCGAATGCAGCAACGCTAAAGGGAGTATGGCATTATCATAGGTCATTTTTTCTTCAAACCAATGCCAATCCTCACCATCGTTTTTTTCATAGGCATCAATCAGCGGCTGGGTAAGCTCAACCATTTGGTTCACCATGCCTTCATCGGTAGGGAAAGCCTGTAAATAAAGGCTGATACCGATAATCGTATTGGCCATACCCCGCAAATGCTGCAATGCTTTGAAGTGCGGGAATGATTTTTGAAATATTTCCAAAGCAAACTCGCGGTAGGAGTTGCTGGCCGCGCAGCTTATCAAATGGCCTAATGCCCAAATAGTACGCCCGAAGGAATCCTCGGAACCAACCTCATCTAAATATTGCCTGTTAAAGCTTAAAAAATTGCGGAAGTTGCCATCCTCTGTTTGCATGTAGTGGATATAGCTTAAATAAACCGGCAGCAGTTCAAATGCTTCTTTGCTTTTGCTGCGCTGATAAGCCATCAGCGCCATAATGAGCGCCCTTGCATTATCATCAAGGCAATAACCCTCTTTTAAATTTGGGATGCCGTATTTGGCATGCTGCACTATGCCTGTATCATCGGTTAAGCGTATAACATGCGTCAGGCTGAATTTTGGCAATATCTCGGGGTCGACAATGCTGTTCCGCAATATCTTATCGCTAAAATCGTGCGTGCGGCACGATTCCTGTGCTACTTTTATAAATTCGGCGCCTGTAACCGGCCAGCGCAAGTGCAGGCCATATTCATAGGCATTTTCTTTTAGTTCTTTTAATAGCCTATCCTGATCCATCAATTCGTTAATGGTATCTGCCAGCCCGTCGGAATCCTTAAAATCGAATAAACGGCCACGGTTATGTGCCAGTAATTCGGTTGCATGCCAGTAGGGGGTTGATACCACCGCTGCGCCTGCGCCAACGGCGTATGATAGCGTACCGCTGGTAATTTGCGCCTCGTTAAGGTATGGGGTAACATATATTTCGGCAGCGGTAAGGTAATCTACCAGTTCTTCCTCGGCCACAAACTTGTTGATGAAGGAAAGGTTTTTTGCTACACCTAACTGGTTTGCCAGTGTTTTTAAATGGTCGCGGTATTCCTCGCCCGAATTTTTGATAACACCCGGGTGTGTGTTGCCCAGCACCACATACATCACATCGGGATGACTGGCGACTATTTTTGGTAAAGCTTTAACCACGGTTTCAAGCCCCTTGTTGCGGCTTATGAGGCCAAAGGTTAATAAAACCCTGTGGTTTTTAAACTGCGACAGGTTTTTGATCGGGTTTTCCTCCGGCGCTTCCACATCGGGTACGCCATGTTCTATGATCTGTATTTTTTCGGCTGGGATATCATAAATGGTGGTTAAAAATTCAACCGCCCTTTGGCTCATCACAATTATTTTTGACGATTGCTCGGCTATTTCGCGGATGATGATGCGCTGCACATAGCTGGGATCTTTTAAAACAGTATGTAAAATGGAGATCAGCGGTTTCTCCAGCCTATTGATCAATGGCAATATATAAATGCCGCTCTCGCCGCCGTATATGCCAAATTCGTGCTCCATTATGCAAACATCAGCCGCACTGGTGTTAATGTAATTGGCCGCCCTGATATAATCCTTTTGATGATCCTGGCGGATAACATATTTTACTTCTTCGGGATACTCGTATTCATGTATATTTTCCGAATCATTTAACGCTACAACAAAGCCACCTTCGAGCAAACTTTTCCTTTTCGGGAAATTTGCATTTATAGCGTGCATTAAATTATAATTAAAGGTGGCTATGCCACATTCGCGTGGCGGGTAGGTTGAAATATATGCTATTTTCATAGGTGTATAGAAAGGTAGTTTTAGTTATGTTATAATTAAAATGCTGTATCGGCATCCGTTTTTACATAAATGACTTAAAAAAAGTGCATTATTGACTATAAAAACACGTTTAAATGCACATTTTATAACAATTATGCATTTGTACCTAACAAGTGCATAAACTATACCAGTTTAACTAAAACTAAAGAAAAGTCAGGTAACAAACTTGTTATGCCCCCTAACCCCCTAAAGGGGGAACAAATACAATTGGCACTATGCAAATCAAAAACTCCCCCTTCAGGGGGCCGGGGGGATCGCTTCCAGTATCACCCTGCAAGCCGTTCTTATTTCATCGTAAGTAATGATGAGGGGTGGGGCAAGGCGCATGGCGTTGCTGCAATGCAGAAACCAATCGGTAATTACGCCATTGGCAATGCAGCGGTCAATTATTTCTTTATTCAGCTCAAAGCTTTCCAGTTCAAGGGCAAGCATTAATCCCTTGCCACGGATTTCCTTTATGGCAGGATGCACCAGCAACTGCCTGAACAATGCTTCCTTTTCAGCAACTCCATAGCATAGGTTCTCCTTCAGTAAAACTTCCAGCGCGGCCAGGCCTGCCGCGCAGCATACCGGGTGCCCGCCAAAGGTGGTGATGTGCCCGAGTATAGGATTTTCCTTTAAAGCCGACATGACCGTATTGGAGGCGATGAAAGCGCCCACGGGCATGCCGCCGCCCAATGCCTTAGCCAGTAACAAAATATCAGGCACTATGCCAAAATGCTCAAAGGCGAATAGCTTGCCAGTACGGCCAAAGGCGGCTTGTATCTCATCCAATATCAATAAGGTGCCTGTTTCGGTACATTTGGCACGCAAGGCCTGCATATAAGCCACATCAGGCACGCGGATTCCGGCTTCGCCCTGTATGGTTTCAATAATTACGCAGGCGGTTTGCTCATCTATCAGTGTAAGGTCATCGGGGTTATTAAAGCGGATAAACTTTACACCCGGTAATAATGGGCGGTAGGCTTGTTTAAATTCCTCGTTGCCCATAACGCTTAATGCGCCCTGTGTACTGCCATGATAAGAATTATGGCAGGCGATGATCTGCTGCCTGCCGGTATAGCGTTTGGTCAATTTTAAAGCGCCCTCAACAGCCTCGGCACCGGAGTTGGTGAAATATACCGATTGAAGGTTTTCGGGCAGCAGGGATACCAGCTTTTCGGCAAAACGAACTTGTGGCGTTTGTACATACTCGCCGTAAACCATCAGGTGCATATATTTATCAACCTGTTGTTTTATGGCATTAATAACATACGGATTGCTATGCCCCAGGTTGCTTACGCCAATGCCCGATATCAGGTCGATATAAGCTTTACCCGCGCTATCAAAGATATAAATACCCTCAGCCCGTTCAAATTCAAGCAGCAGCGGGAAACCGGTAGTTTGTGCATTATTGGCTAAAAATAGCTGGCGCAGGGTTGGCATGGGGCAAAGGTAAGGCAAAAACCCGTAGAGACGCAATACTTTGCGTCTCAAATAATATGGTTATACAAGGCCAAAATATTGCGTCTCAAATAATATAGCTATGCAAGGCTAAATACGCAAAGTATTGCGTCTCTACGGTAAAAAAATGACTAATTAGCAGCCGGTGGCCCGTTGCGTTCAGATAGTGAGCGTACCAGCTCGTCATTAAACTCGCGTTCGCTTTTGTAAAGCTCGCTTACTTTTTCGGGGGGTAATATGCGCAGAAAATCGGTCTTAAAACGCTGTTTTATGTTAATTATCTGTGTATCATAATACATGTCCTTATCAATCTGTTCGGTGCCATTGGCCTGGGCATTGGTATTGTTAAGCCTTTTTAACTTCAGCATATTAAAAAGCTCAGTTTGGTATTCGCGGTACAGGGGGAAAAACTTGCTGGCCTGTTCCGGACTAAGATTAAGCTGTTGCCTTAAAAAACGTACTTTAACATTTTCAACCCGGTTTTCAGTATTTTGATTCGGGCGTACTACAACCCTTTCCCCGAAACGGGGCCGCTGCTGAAAACGCTGTGGCGGCATAGGGCGCAGTACCTGCCCGTACGATTGATAACCAACGCATAAAATAAATATTACAGCAAAAAAGTATTTAAGCAATTTATTCATTATTGATTAGTATCGTCATTATATCCTTGTAAAGCGTTGCTTAAACCAGAGTCGTTAACAGGGGCGTTTTCATCAATAACAGCGTGCTGGGTATCATTGGCATCAACATCCTGCTGCAAATAGCTTTGTATATCGCTAACAGAGATAGTTTGTACCTGTTTATGTAAAAATGAATCTTTATGTTGTGGTGCAGGTGTGGGCGATTGAATTAAAAGCACACCGGTACCAATAATTGCCGCAAAACAAGCTGCCGCGGCATATTTGAACGCGCCTGATGCATACATCCGGCGTATAATGCCTTTACGTTTAACCATATCCTGGTTAACGGTTTTGTTCAGTATGTTTTTACTAAGGTTGTCAAAATAACCGGCAGGCACAGTAAATTTATCCGCACCGGCCAAAGCCTCCTCCACCAATATGCGGGCGCTGATCTGCTGCTGCAGGTTATCAAAATAATTTTCGGGAATGGCAAAACCAGTATTTTCTGCGCTTGCTAATTCTTCAATAGCTATCCTGCTTTGAATATTCGCGCTTAATTCATCAAAATAATTTTCGGGCACAGTAAACCCTTCAGGAGCTTGGGACTGTAATTCATTTAAATGAATGTACGATGTAATCCTTTGCTCCAACTCATCAAAATAGCCTGGTGGCACTGTAAACGGGTTATTAGGGTTAACCTGTTTAAGTGACATATGCTCGTCCAGCCATTCTCTATCTTCCATGTCGCTTTTCATATCTTTATATAGATGAAATTCTGATGAAATGGTTTAATCGTTTTTTAAAATTAATCTTTTGATAATAAAAATGTCTCAATTTTTTTCACCGCGAGGTGAAAAGATGCCTTTAGCGCGCCCACACTTGTACCCAAAACCTCGGATATTTCCTCATACTTCATATCCTCATAATATTTCATGTTAAATACCAGCTTTTGTTTATCGGGCAGGGTAAGTATGGCTTCCTGCAATTTTCTTTGTGCCTTATCGCCATCAAAGTAGGTAGAATCGGCCAAAGTATCCGCCAGCGAATAATCAACCTCATCCAGCGAGATATTATTTTTCGCCTTTTTCTTGTTCAGGAAAGTGATGCACTCATTAGTGGCTATGCGGTACATCCAGGTGTACAATTGCGCATCGTTACGAAAGCCTGCCAGGTTTTTCCAAACTTTTATGAAAACGTCCTGCGTAATATCGTCCGTATCGTCATGGTCTATCACCATGCGCCGTATATGCCAGTAAATTTTTTGCTGGTATTTTTTCAGCAGCAGGTTAAAAGCCTCGTTCCGGGTTTTTTCATCCTGGAATTTGCTTAATATCTCTGCATCCTCAACCTGTACCGACATATGTTAATAATATTGTTTGTGTATTAAATAAGTATTAAGCTGTTTTGTTTGATTTTTGGTGGCTTAATGAAATATCGACAAAGGCGAAAGTAATTATTATTGATAATAAGTTAGCACAATATTTGCAAATACAATAGCTGATGATTTGTAATCAAATTTGAATTAGTGTATTTTTGTATAGATCAATAGCATAATCAAATGGAATTAATTCTGAAATCTAACAATGAGCAAAGTATTGCAAAGATTATAGCGCTGGCAAAAAGGCTTAATGTTGTTGTTGAAAAAAAAACTTTGGATGCTGATAAGCATCCAAAAGAGGAATTAAAGAAACAAATACTAAATTTTAAAGCTCCATCATCTTCATCATTTGGCGATGCCTTGGAATGGCAAATAGAGCAACGGGAAGACCGTGACCTTCCTTTCTCCTAAGATGGCACACTTAATTGATAGTAACATTATCATTTATTCATATTTAGCTGAATATCGATACCTAAGAGAATTCATTACAGGCGAATCGATTTCCATTTCTGAAATTTCAAGGGTAGAGGTCTTGGGGTATCACAAATTAAAAGCTGATGAAGAGAAGTATTTTCACAAAGTTTTTAATCTCGTCAACATAATTTCCCCCACGCAAGAAATATTTGATAAAGCAATAGAAATCCGCAAACAATACAATCTGAAATTAGGGGACAGCCTTATTGCTGCAACAGGGTTAATACATGGCCTAACTTTATATACAAGAAATCTTAATGATTTCGAAAGGGTTACGGGTTTGGAATGTATTAATCCGGTAACCTAAGCGTATATCGCTGTTAGGTTCTTCGCTGCGCTCAGAATGACAGTTTTATATCTACACCAAGTCCAGCACTTGCTGCGATGAATTTTTGGTATCCACCTTGTCAATTATCTTACTGATAACCCCATCAGCATCAATAATAAAAGTGGTGCGCGCGGTACCCATGTATTTTTTGCCGTACATGTTCTTCTCTACCCAAACGCCGTAGGCTTCAACAATGTGCTTGTCCTCATCGGCTACCAGCGGGAAGGGCAGGTTATATTTACTCTCAAACTTTTTGTGCGATTTTTCATCATCGGTACTCACGCCAATTACCTGGAAACCTTTACCCAGCAGCGACTGATAATTATCCCTGAAATCGCAAGCCTCGGCGGTGCAGCCGGGGGTATCATCCTTAGGGTAAAAATACAGGATCACTTGTTGTCCTTTAAAAGCCGACAGGGAAACAGCTTTGCCGTTTTGATCCTTCGCTGTAAAATCGGGGGCTTTGTCGCCTGCTTTAAGTGTTGCCATAGCTATTTGTAAAAATCTGCTTTAAATGTTGCTGTATTGTCTTTCTGTTCGGTAACATCCAACTGAAAGGTATGTTTTCCGGCTGCCACGCTATCATCAAAGGTATAACTTAGTATTTTAGTTTTATAGTCCCAACGCATTAAAACCCATTTGCCATCAATATAACCATAATAGGTTTTTATGCCCGATAAACTGTCGCCTATGCGCAGCTCAATGGCATGTTTGGCTGCCATGCTGCCGCCGTTAACAATATTTATTGGTGTAATACGCGGCGGCACGGTATCCAGTTTGATGTAAAACTCGCCAAAGGAGTGGGGCTGTGCCTTAATGTAGCCATCCTCGTAAATGCCGCCCTCGCAAACACCTTCGGCGTTTACAATAACAGCTTTATTGGCGTATTTGCCTATGGTGCTGTCGGGTTTTATCCACAGGTCGTAACTGTCGTTTATTGAAGTGAAGTGGTTATGTACGCGGTAAGTTGCCGAGAACGCCCCCGGCTTTTTTGGCAGTGTAGCAAAAGTAAAGTCGATATCATCATATAAATTCCCTGCGGGGATATTGATCTTAACCTTATCATTACTGTATTGATTAGCCTGATCGTAATGGAAAAGCGTACCAACCGGCTGATATGTTTTCTGTACTGCATTGCTGTGTGATTGTATTTTAAGAATGAGGGTTGAGGTATTGCCCGCGACATCCCTAACCACATATTCAACCGTATGCAACGAATCATCATTAAAATGGATTACGCCCCGGTTAATGGATTGCGGGTACAGCGTAATTTTGCTGCCGGGCAACACAAAGCATTTTTGAATGAACCTGCCCGAAACTAAAAACTCCGGATAATCAATAAAAGCATTTATGGCATGGGTTTGGTCAAATGCGAAACGCTCGGCGGCGTAGGTGAAAACTGTTTTGCCGTCTAATTTTAGTTCGATGGAGTAAACGCCGTTGTGGCTGGCCGATGTGTTGGTGATGTCATAAGCGGTAATACCAAAACCCGCATCGCCGCTTAGGGTGATCACATGGGGCTTTAACAAATGATAGTTGCCATTAGCGCCAACCACTGGCAAAAATTCGCGTTGGGTTTTCTCGCTGAAAGGGCCGCCGTTGAACTGGTAGATGCAGGCGGTGCCCAATTGTGGCGCAATGTTATCGGGTATGGTAAGGCCAAAGAGCTGCGGGTTGATGGTTTGTTCGGTTTGGGTATCCCTTACCTCAAAATGAACGTGCGGGCCCGCTACAGCGCCTGTATGGCCCGATAGGGCGATAACCTGGCCCTTTGTTACCGGCACTTGCAGGGGCAGCAAATTAAAATCAACCAGATCGCTTTTTTGCGATACCTGGTAGTCGTGTACAATTTGCGCTATCTCGGGACTAAAACTTTGCAGGTGGCCGTAAACGGTGGTGAAGCCGTTAGGATGGGTAATGTATATGGCATTGCCAAAGCCGCCAAACTGTACCCGCAGGCGCGATACAAAACCATCGGCGGCGGCATGTACGGGGTAGCCATCGCGCTGGTTGGTGCGAAAATCGAGCCCTGAATGGAAATGGTTTGGCCTGAGTTCGGCAAAGGAGCCTACAATTTTCGGCGGCAGATCGAGCGGGTAGCGGAAATAATCTTTTGGATATTGCCGGGTTTGCACAACATCCTGTGCATGGGCATTAAATAATAAACAAAACAATAGCAGGGTGCAAGCAAGAAACCTTTTTATCATGCCTATTTAACATAAAAATCAAGCAATTTGTTGTCTTGCAGGTAACCTTCAAGCCTGTCGCCAACCACCACTTTGCTTACCCCTGCCGGCGTTCCGGTAAATATAAGGTCGCCCTTTTTTAATGTAATGTATTGAGATACAAAGGCAATTATCTTTTCGAAGGAGAACAGCAGGTCTTTGGTATTGCCATCCTGCCTTATTTGCCCGTTAACGGCCAGTTTTAAATTTAAGTTGTAAATATCCTTAAATTCCGCCTTTGGCAAAAACTTACTAACCGGCGCCGAGCCGTCAAACGCTTTGGCCAGCTCCCAGGGCAGGCCTTTTTCTTTATGGCGGTTTTGTATATCGCGGGCGGTAAAATCAATGCCAAGGCCGATCTCATCGTAATAATTAGCGGCAAAATTTTCGCTGATGTGCTTGCCTTCCTTACAAACCTTTAATACAATTTCTATTTCGTGGTGAATATCCTGCGAGAAATCGGGATGGTAAAAAGGCTTGTTATCCTTTAAAAGCGCCGAATCCGGCTTCATAAAAATAACCGGCACGGTAGGTACGGGGTTATTCAATTCTTTGGCATGCTCGGCATAATTGCGGCCAATGGCGATGATCTTCATGAGGGTAAAGGTAGAAAATTAAGAAACAGGATTGTTAAATTGCTTTTTAAAGGTGTTAAGGTTGCACCGTTTAACCGATATTGAGAGTTTGCAGGATATTAATAAACCGATATCCTCTTGATCATTGATTCGGTTCCGGCAACTATCCGTACAAAATAAAAACCACGGCTTAGCTTATTATTTACCGAGTAGCTTACCTTTTGTTCGCCCAGGTCGACCCTTTGCTGTAAAACAGTTAAAATATCGTTACCCAACACATCCATAACCTTTATGCTTACATTGGAGTTGCGCGACAATGTATATTTTAAATTAAGCTGATCGGTTACCGGGTTAGGATAGATCTCGAAATCACTCAATAATTTATCGTCTTGTTTGGGAATGTTAACTTTACTGTAGGATATTACGCCCGGTTTTACGGGTGGCAGTGAAAAAGTTAATCCGTTTTTAAGGTATGATTTGGCTTTTAATTTTTTAAGGTGCAAATAAGTAGTGTCTTTTGTCGACAGGCTACCGTAGGCAAAACCGAAATTCATGAAAATTGCTATCGCAATCAATATGATCCATGAATATCTGTAAGTAATGCTTCGCCTCATGCTTTAAAGTAAATGTAATCCTGCAAAAATATAAATAATGTTGCGCATCAATTCAAATACTGATGAATTAATAAATATTTTTAACAATTTTTAACATAAACTGTTTCCAAAGGGTTAATAATTAACATTTGTACGTTTATGCAATGAAAAAGGGTGTTAATCAAAAAAAATAATAATTTTGCAATTTAAAACAAAGAGTGTCAAATCATAAAGATCTGCAGAAACTAACAGTCCCCGGCCTGTTAATAAGTTTGGGAATAATTTACGGGGATATAGGCACTTCGCCGTTATATGTATTCAAGGCCATAATTGGTAGCAGGGATCCCATTTCAGATCTGGTTGTATTAGGCGGTTTATCTCTCATCATCTGGACGCTTACCCTGCAAACCACCATAAAGTACGTAGTGATAACGCTGCAAGCCGATAATAAAGGTGAGGGCGGCATCTTCTCCTTATTCTCATTAGTGCGCCGCAAGGCCAGGTGGCTTATATTACCGGCAATTGTGGGCGGCTGCGCATTATTGGCCGATGGCATTATTACACCACCAATTTCTATATCATCAGCCATTGAAGGGCTTAAACCTATCTACCCCCATATACCCACGGTATCTATTGTTATTATTATTATAGCCTGTCTTTTTTTCATACAGCAATTTGGCACTTCGCTGGTAGGCAAGGCTTTTGGGCCTATCATGTTCATTTGGTTTACCATGATGGGGGTACTTGGCGTTTCATTTATAGTGCAAATGCCGTCAATAGTTAAGGCGTTAAACCCTTATTACGGTATCCATTTATTGATCAGTGATCCGCATGCATTTATAATTTTGGGCGCTGTTTTCCTGTGTACAACGGGTGCCGAAGCATTGTATTCCGATTTGGGGCACTGCGGGCGTTCAAACATACGTGTAAGCTGGATATATGTTAAAACCTGCCTGATATTAAACTATTTAGGGCAGGCTGTATGGCTGCTGCAGCACAACGGGCAGGTGATGGATCTGGATAAGTTTAACCCATTCTACTCCATTATGCCGGGCTGGTTCCTGATATTTGGGATAGGTATTGCTACGGTTGCCACCGTTATTGCCAGCCAGGCATTAATATCGGGATCGTTTACACTTATTGCCGAGGCTGTACGCCTGAACTTATGGCCAAAGGTGCGCATCAATTACCCATCGGAACAAAAAGGGCAGTTATATGTGCCGAGCGTAAACTGGCTGTTATGCGCGGGTTGTATTGGGGTAGTGTTGCTGTTCCGCTCGTCAGACAGGATGACAGCAGCTTATGGTTTAAGTATTACCATAGCCATGCTGATGACCACTATATTGGTATCTAAGTTTCTGAAAAAGAAAAAGGTGCCCGATTATATAATTACCATTTTTTTGGCTGTTTACCTGGTCATCGAAACCGCATTTTTGGCAAGTAACCTGGTTAAATTTGTACATGGCGGCTGGTTCACGGTTAGCGTAGGCACCTTCCTGTTCTCGATCATGTGGACATGGCATACCGCCCGGAAGATCAGGAACAGGTATGTTAAATTTATTGAGATAGATGATTATTTTAGCATATTAAAGGAGTTGAGTGATGATGAAAGTGTGCCTAAATATGCGTCGCAACTGGTTTATTTAACCAGCGCTAATTTCGATTCGGAAATAGAATCGAAGATCATTTACTCCATTTTGCAAAAGCAGCCCAAGCGGGCCGATGTGTACTGGCTGGTGCATGTTGATGTGGTGGATGAGCCCTATAAGCGCGAGTATGAAGTGGATTTCCTGGTACCGAATAAACTGATAAGGATTGATTTTAAGCTGGGCTTCAGGGTTGAGCAGCAGATAAACCTGTTATTCAGAAAGGTAGTAGAAGAGTTGGTGAAGAATGGCGAGGTGGATATCACCAGTAAATACGACTCATTAAATAAGCATAAAATTGTTGGCGATTTTAGGTTTGTGGTGATAGAGAAAGTGCTTTCGCGCTCACATAACCTGTCGTTTTATGAAAGCTTTATTATGGGCTTTTACCTGTACCTTAAAAAGGTGAGCTTATCAGAAGAACGCGGCTTTGGCCTCGACCTGAGCTTTGTTACCGTTGAAAAGGTACCACTAATGCTGGCCGCCCCGGAAACTGTAGAACTGTACAGGATAAAATAAAAAAATCATACATGTCATTTCGAACCTGCAAAACTGGCTGTGAAATAGGGCAGGTGAGAAATCTTATACATCCTGCATAACGGGTATATAGTAAAAGATTTCTCCTCGTACCTCGTCGAAATGACATCATTTTTATTTCAGCCAATATTAAAATAATATTAATAAGTTCAGTTTTAATACAGATTGTTAACAGATACTTGTATATAATAAAACAATATCAGCCTTGAAAAAGATCATACTTGCTTTATTTTGCTTTATTACTATTACAGCCAATGCCCAGGTTAATACCACTGACACGGCCAAAAAGAACCTTGCAGACACAGTAAAAAAAGACCTGTTTACCGCCCCTGATACCGTTAAAAAATTACACAGCAACCCACTTTCGCTAATTGCGCCTGTTGCTTTAATAAGTTATGGCGTATCATCATTTGTATTTCATCCCATACGCCGGTTTGATTATTTCATTTACAGCGAAACACAAAAAACCGATCCTACCTTTAGCACCAAGGCCGAGAGCTATTTTTTGGTAACACCCATAGTAATGGTATATGGCCTTGATCTGATAGGTGTAGAAGGTAAAAACACGTTTATCGACCGCACTGCCTTGCTTGGCTTATCGGGTGGTATTTTAGGTTTAACGGGCTATATCACCAAATATACCACCCATCGCTTACGCCCTAACCGGACTGATTATTTATCATTCCCATCCGGTCATACCTCTATCGCCTTTATGGGGGCTGAATTCCTGGCGCAGGAATATTCGGAAAAATCGCCGGTATATACCGTAATAGGCTACACCGTTGCTGTTACCACAGGCATTTTCAGGATATATAACCGCGACCATTGGTTTAGCGATGTGGTGGCAGGCGCGGGTTTTGGTATCCTATCTACCAAAGCGGCCTACCTCATCTATCCCTACCTGCGTAACAAGTTAACGCATAAGGATAAAAACGGCAAAAGCACCATGATCATGCCCACCTATCAAAACGGTGTGCCGGGATTATCGTTTGCTATGCAGCTGTAGCTAAAATATCTCATTTTACAATTTGTCATTGCGAGGCTCAAACGTAGGATTTAGCAAGGCGAGCCGCGGCAAACCCGTCGCATTCAATATACAAGCTACGAGTTTGCTTCGCCGCACGAGCCCTATTCACAGAGCCGCTCGCAATGACATTAAGGGTTGAACGCTTCTGTACTTTCCTTACTTATACTTTATCTTATATACCAATATCACCAAAGCAAATATTAAGGTAATGATATTCCCGATGATAACCGGGTAGCCTACGGTCAATACGCCATAAATTATCCAGAAAATAGTACCAAGGTTAAAAAGAATGTACATGGGCAACGATATGGCCGAGGTGTCTTTGGTTCGTATGGTTTTTATGGCCTGCGGTAAAAAAGATACCGTGGTGCCAAAGGCTGCCATCAGGCCTATAATGTTTGCAAGGTTACTCATAGTGATAAGGTTTAGGGGTTTTCATTTAATGAATATTATTTGCAGACTGATTATTTAATATTAAGTTGTTTTAGCGTTGCCGGAAAGTTTAAAGTATAAACTGGCGATAAAATAAACAGCTAAAAAGCCAACGCAACCACCTACGATCAGATCAAGCGTCATGACCAAAGCATCTGAACTGGATTTGAAAAATATAATGTAGAGTATGGTTGCAATGGCACCTATAAAGCCTGCCCGTACCGATATTCTATGCTGTGGCGATGCTGCTTTGCCAAGTTTACTGTGCGTATAACCGTAAGCCACATAAATTACCAGGCCAATAACCAGCCATGCTAAAAAACGCACCCAGTTATCGTAACCCAATTGGGTCATCAGGTAAAAGCAGCTTAGCAAGCCTAAAACAGGTATTAGCGACAGGTTTTTGATGATAGAAGCAATGGTTAATGCGGTTGACAGGATGATAAACAAAAAGAAAGGAAAGTTTTCATGCGCGTTATCGCCCGAGAATAAGGCGAGCATGGGTTTCCAAAAGGCAATACAGCCTGCCACAAATAATACCGGTACAACATATTTGGCATTGATGTATGGCAGGTGAAAGCGGCCACTTTTAGCAGCCTCACGCGGCAGCAGCAATACGCCGCCGCAAACCAATACAAATGCGAATAAGGTACCTATACTGGTAAGATCGGTTACTATGGTAAGGTTTAAAAACAGGGCAGGTACGGCAACCACAAAGCCGGTTACTATGGTTGAGAATGATGGTGTATGAAACTTTGGGTGTATGCGTGAAAATATTTTGGGCAATAAACCATCGCGGCTCATGCTCATCCATATACGTGGCTGGCCCAGTTGGAATATCAGCAGCACACTCGCGGTAGCAATAATGGCACTAAAGGAAATAAGACCACTTAATTTGGTGAGGTGCACTTTGGTAAATACATAAGCTAAGGGATCGCCAACTTCAAGGTCTTTATAGCTTACCATGCCGGTAAGCACCAAAGCTATCAATATATAAAGTACGGTACATATTATCAACGAGTAAATCATACCCCGGGGCAGGTCACGCTGTGGGTTTGTACACTCCTCGGCGGTAGTTGATATGGCATCGAAGCCGATATAGGCGAAAAACACACCCGAAACACCTTTCATAACGCCGCTAAAGCCATTAGGCATAAATGGGTGCCAGTTGGCCGGGGTAACATAAAAAAAGCCTATGGCAATAACCGCTATCACAATGGCTATTTTTAAAATAACCATAGCGTTGGTAGCTTTTTTGGTTTCGCGTATGCCTATATAAACCAGGTAGGTTATAATTACTACAATAAGCACGGCGGGTATGTTGGCTATCAATCTTATATTGCCTATGCCGGGGGCGGTATTCCATGCTGCGGCGCCTGCTGTAAGTGTATCGGTTATTTTTGAAAGCTGATGGCTGGCTGTAAGTTGCTGTATCTGCTCATGCGCCC
>Ga0302309_10001845_pt1 | contig 18503 bp, 14 predicted proteins | sample III_Palsa_N1_1_FD_200453 | JGI IMG/M metagenome (GOLD analysis project Ga0302309, IMG submission 200453) | Peat permafrost microbial communities from Stordalen Mire near Abisko, Sweden - III_Palsa_N1_1 | ecosystem: Environmental > Terrestrial > Soil > Palsa > Peat permafrost | place: Sweden... | reverse complement strand
AAATAAAGATGATAGTCCTGGGGATTTTTGCCATCCTCCCAGCAATCGAAGGCCTCGTCGATGACGAGCAGTCCCAGGCGGTCGCAGGCATCCAGGAAAGCGGGGGCAGGGGGATTGTGTGCGCAACGGACGGCATTGTATCCATTTGCGAGTAACAATTGCGCCCGCCGTTCTTCGGCCCGGTCGAAAGACCTGCAGCCCAGCGGGCCGTTATCGTCGTGAATACATCCGCCCCTGAGTTTGATGGGCTTTCCATTCAACAGCAAGCCGCGGGCTGCGTCGAAATGGATCGTGCGGATACCAAATGAAGAAGACGTCTCGTCACAGACCTCTCCCCTGGTGTCATACAGCTTCGTCACAGCCTCATATAGTACAGGGGATTTGTTGGACCATAAAGAGGGCCTGTTCACCCGGATGCGTTGTTCCAGGTCGAGCGAATCACCTGCCCCGAGTGAGATGGCCGAACTATCGACCTCACCGACGCGGTGTCCCGCGGGGTCTAGGATAATGGTCTTTAGTGTTAGATGGACGGGTGCCGTTTGCGTGTTCTGCAAGGTTGTGCGAATATTGATCGTAGCTACAGCCGTATCGGCCCGGGTTGTGCGGATATAAGTGCCCCACAGCGCTACATGAACGGCCGGGGTCGTCTCCATCCACACATGCCGGTAGATGCCGGAACCCGGATACCAGCGGCTGGTGGCGCCTTCATTCCTTACTTTGACCGTAAGGGAATTGGCGCCTCCATAGTGCAAGGCTTTGGTGATATCCAGCCTGAAGGCCGTATAGCCATATGGGTGGCCGCCGAGGTAAATGCCATTCAGCCACACATCGGCATTCATGTAAATGCCGTCAAAGCGGATATATGTTCGCTGACGCTGTTGACTCAGCGGTACGGTGAAAGAATGCCGGTACCAACCGGTTCCTCCGATAGTAAAACCTATTGAAACACCGTTCACGGCATCGGGGCTAAAAGGCGATTCCGTACCGGGAAGATCCTCGATACTCCAGTCGTGCGGCAGATCGACTTTTTCGCACGCGATCCCCTCCCAATTGCCTTTTTCCGCCCCGGGTATATCGCCCCGATGGAAACTCCAACCGGTATCCAGCAGTCGAAGGCTTCGCTGGGCCCGGGAGTTTTGGGTGATGAAGGAACAAAAGACAAGGAGACAGCAGGCAACCGGGCGAAACATGGTGATAGGTTTATTTTCAAAGATACATTGTCCCTGTCCATGGGATTAAATTATTGCGTATGCCGTGATAGACATGTTGATCCCGCCGGTGGTGGTCCTGGTCCGCATGCCCATGCCCATTTTCAGGAGTCGTTCCATGTGCTGGAGGGAGAGGTGGAGATCAAATCGGAATTGGGCGCCTATACGGCGACCAAGGGGACTTTTGGCCGGATTATTTGGGTTAGTGACTTACTAGTACATTTGGATCATGAGCGAAAAATCCTTCAATCTGCATGTTTCGTCCGAAATCGGGACTGTTTCGGCTGAATTTTTGATCCCGGAAACGAGTGTAGGTCTGATGACCCTTGCGCACGGGGCAGGCGCCGGCATGGATCATCCGTTTATGGTAAGCCTTGCCTCTTCACTTGCAGCGGCAGGCGTTGCGACGCTTAGATTCAATTTCCCCTTTACCGAACACGGAAAGAAGCGGCCCGACAGTCCCGCGGTTGCCCACGAAACAATTGCGGCCGCCATCATTCATGCGAGGAAGTCATATCCTTCTTTACCTCTTTTTGTTTCGGGTAAATCTTTTGGCGGCCGGATGACCTCTCAATATTTGGCAACACAGCCCAGTCTCGAAGTAGAGGGGATCGTTTTCTATGGTTTTCCGCTGCATCCTGCCGGCAAGCCTTCTATAGAGCGGGCGGAACATTTGCGGCAGGTGAAGGTGCCGATGCTCTTTTTACAAGGAACCAAGGATGATCTGGCCCGCTGGGATCTGATCGAATCGGTTTGCGCGGAACTGCCGAAGGCAAAGTTGGTAAAGATCGAGGGGGCGAATCATATGTTCAAAGCGGGGAAAACGGATGTGATGGGGTTGTTGGTGAGAGAGACGCGGGACTGGGTTGGGCGCTTGGCAATAAGGTTTTAAATAGTTTTCGGGTGCGCTATGTCGTTTGTAGTTGTATACACGCCGGGTGTTATACAATTGGGTAGTGCCGGCACTTTGCCAAAAGTACTTTGGGCGGGGACATAATATAGACCGTCGGCGAGTTTTTCCAGCTTTCCATCCTTGACGAGTTCTTGCAAATGTCTATCAGGGTCTCCCTACTCATATAGTCGAGGGAGGACCTTTCGCATGGTGGATATGCGGAGTCGCTGGATGAATCGGCTGATCGAGTGATTTTTCTCGTGCGGTCGGTATTTTTTTCGAGGGTCAATACTCCTATGCGACTGTTCATTTATCGAAAAGGCAAATTCATGTAACGAATTTTGCTGTGCTGCGGCATATTCTAATTTTACTGCAGACAAAAATTACAGTAATCATGACGGCAGCTATCTTGCATACAAGGATCTACCATGCCACAAAAAGCCTTCGTGTTTTACTTACGGGTTTCCTCGTCGCAGCCATTGCCTGTAGTGGGCAATCGCAGAAACCGGTGGAGACCCCTACCGCCGATTCTGTTAAACCCGATTCGGCGGGCACCCGCAAATTTTCATCCCTGCAGGCCGTGACAGTCACAGGTAAAAAGCCCTTTATCGTCTTTACTCCGGATAAGATCACGCTGAACGTCGCCGAAAGTCCGATCGCCGCCGGTGGAAACGTCTATGATGCCATCCTGCGCGGACCGGGTGTAATGTCGCAGGGCGGAAGCCTGACCTTCCGGGAGCGCGCGGTTCAGGTGCTCATCAACGGCCGGCCGACCCGGCTAAGCGGTGACGACCTCAAAAACATGCTCACCGGTATGCCGGCCGGAAGTGTGGAAAAAGTGGAGATCCTGCCTACCCCGCCTTCCAAATACGAAGCGGAAGGCAGCGCCGTGATCAATATCGTTTTGGCGAAAAACAAATCGTATGGCGCCAACTATGTGTTGACCGGTGGACTGGGAGCGGGGATCTGGCCCACGGAGAATGCGGGATTGGAGGTCAACTACCGCAATAAGGACATTAATTTATTCGGAGGATATACCTACCTGGGGAACAAGCAATTTTATAACACGTTTAGCGACCGGGTTTTGACGGGCGGCGAGATCCTTTCCAACGAGCACGACTTCCGCACGAGAAATAACAACGGGTATAAGGTGGGACTGGACTATGATCTGAGCAAAAGTACAACCATGGGCGTGCTGGTCAATGGCTATATAAACTGGCGGAAAAGAGAGGTCAGCAACCGGAGTCAGCTACTCGACGAGCATGGCGTTCCGGACACCGTGAGCCTACTGTCGACCCAGGGATATGCAAAGTTCAGCAGTCCAACGGTGAATGCGTATTATAAAACCACCTTTGACAGCACGGGCAAAGCGTTGTCGTTTAACGTGGACTACCTGCGCTATAACAAACAGTGGCGGGATAGTTTTGCCAATCATTACCTGGAGCCTTTGAACGAGGACCTTGGGCAACCCGGTCTTTTGCGGGATCATTCGCCGGCATTGATCACGGTGTGGTCCTACTCCGCGGACTATGTCCAACCGGTGAGATCGGGCAAATGGGAAGCTGGTATCCGGGTGAATCACACCAGAAGCGATAACAATGTATTTTGGGAGGACAATTCCGGCTTTGGCTGGACCACTGACACTTCTATGACCAATCATTTTGTCTATACCGAGGAGGTAAATGCCGCTTATCTGAGCCATTCCCATACTTTTGGACGATGGACTGTGGAGGCGGGGCTTCGGGCCGAACAAACGATCGCCACCGGGAATTCCGTGACCCTAGACAGTACCAGCAAACGAAAATATTTCAATGTGTTCCCCACGGTAAGTCTCAACTATGCTAAAAGCGACAACCTGCAATGGAACCTGAGTTACAAGAAGAGTATCCAGCGATTCGGGTTCGACTATATAAACCCTTCGATCATCTATCAAAGCCAGTATTATTACTTCCAGGGCAACCCGAACCTGGAGCCGCAGATCAACCATACTTTTGCCTTGTCCGCGGTCATCAAAGGGAATGTTCAAACGGGTTTCGAATACACCCATTCCACCAAACCGCTGGGTCCGAGCTATCATTCGCAGGGTGATCTTACCATTTCCAGCTATGCCAATTTCAAAGGCGCCGATATCGAAGACGTCTATATCAGCTATGCCAAGACGTTCTTCTCCATATGGCAGACCAATCTTTATGGTTCAGTGGGCTATCTCAAGTTTAATCTCAATACGCTTGACGGCGATTCGACGCCACCGCAATCGCAGGATCAACGCCCCTTTGTCGGCATCCAGTGGTATAACTCGATCAGCCTGAAAGACGGCTGGAGTGCGGAGATCACCGCGATGTACACGTCGTCAATAGTCACGGGGATATTTCACCAGAAGCCGTACTATTCGGCAGATGCCGGTATCGCAAAAGAGCTGTGGAAAGGTAAGGTGACGGCCAAGTTGTCCCTGACAGACGTTTTTAATACGCTCGAACAAAAACTGCATACGAACTACGATGGGGTGAATATGGAAATGGATACCAAGTCGGAGTCGCGGTTTGTCAACCTGGTTATTAAATATAGATTCGGGAATAACAAGGTCCGCGCAAGCAGATCCCGGCAATCGAAGCTGGACGACATCAATAGCAGGATAAGATAAGATCAACATATTTCTTTTGGCCAAAGAAAAAAGGGGTACCGAAAACCTTCAGAAAAGAGTAGGAAAATTTCTCAATTTCAAATTACAATGATGAAACCAAAGCAATCGACAAGGAAATTGAAGCTTAACAAGCAATCGATCTCCAACCTTTCCAAAATGGAAATGCAAGTTATCAAGGGCGGAGTTGCTGCCTTCACCACTTCCTGGATACAGTGCACCGGGATCACCTGTTGCCCTCCGGCCACTAAGGGCACGGGACTCCCTCCTCAGGCGTAGATCGGAGTTGCTAACCTTTACCCTGGCGCGGGCGACCCGCCAGGGTCTTTTACCACGTTGGTCAAGTGGGGCAAGACGCATCTCTTTCGAAGATGAAACACAGGTTCGAACCCTGTACGTGGCACCAGAAAAAAAACCCCAGCCGCAGAAGAGGCCGGGGGCATCATTATAAGTAAGCTTACAATGATGAAACCGGTATAAAGATACATATTCCACCAAAATCTGGTTATGGAGATACCTTATAATTTTCACCCTAATGTGGTCTTACGCACTCCCGCTGAACCCTTTAGTGACCATTTACAGCGTTTTGAGATCGCGGAACTGCTTCGGGATAACGCTTTTCTGGAATCCCTCTGGCTGGCTTCTCCGGTGCTTTATGAAGCGCTTTTGAAATACCGGGACGGTGGGATCACGGAAGAAAGAGAGGTGACCGATCTGCGTCATTCCCTGGGCAAATATTTCCTGCGGATGCGGACCCGCTGCACGCCGTTCGGACTATTCTCCGGATGTTCGGTGGCTTCCTGGCAAGAGGAGAAACCCACCCGGATCGTCCGGGGCGCACGGACGCGGCATACCCGCCTGGACATGCATTATCTCTGCGCGTTGGCCCAACATCTGGCGGAGTTGCCTTTTGTCCGGGACGGGCTCGCCTGGTTCCCCAATAGCTCCTGGTACAAGATCGGCGACGAGATCCGTTATGTGGAATATCACTATGTGAATGGACAGCGCCATCATCAGATCAGCTCGGTAAGCTTCTCCGGGCAGCTCGGGATGATCCTCCAAAAAGCCGCGAACGGGATCTCTTTGGAGGAAGTCGTTGCTTTATTGGTAAACGAGGGCATCGACGAAGAAGAGGCTGCAGAATTTACCTCGGAGCTGATCGCTTCGCAGTTGCTGGTCAGTTCTCTGGACCCGGCCATCACAGGTGAAGAGTTCCTGTCCCAGGTGATTGCCGTCCTCCGTGGGATCGGGCCGGCAGACAATGAACAAGTGAAAGAACTGGCGGAACGGCTGGAGTCGATCGCCGGTTTGATCTCCCGGATCGACGACCAGGGGGTAAACCCGGTGGCGGCCTATGAGGAGATCATCGCATCGGTTGGCAAATTGGGAATTCCCTTTGAGACGGCGAAACTCTTTCAAACGGATACCTTTCATCAACTCGCCCAAGGTGGGGTGGACGCCGTATGGCAATCCCGCATCATAGAAGCCTTAGATATCCTCGGCCGGCTCGACAGTCACCGGGAAAACGCGAATCTGCAGTCTTTCGCGCGGCGATTTCATCAACGGTACGAGGATCGGGAACTACCTCTCCTGGAAGTTTTGGATACCGAGACCGGCATTGGGTACCTGGAGAACTTTTCCGGCGACGTGGTTCCGATGGTGGATGATCTGCTGGGTGCGGGTAAGACCCGGCCGGAGTCCCTGGTCTCGCTCTCCTTCAGGGATAAATACCTGGCCGAAAAGATCTTCGGAGCCTTCTCCGGCCAGTTAACCACTATAGAACTAGACCCGGAAGAATTGCGGGAGCTAAAAGCCGATTGGGAAAGTCTGCCGCCGACGATGTCGGTCCTATTCAGGCTGCTGCCCGGCGGTAAACTATTTCTGGAGAATGCTAACGGGTCGAGTGCAGCTAATTTCCTGGGTCGTTTTGCTCATGGGAGCAGCGAGATCCATGACATAGTCAAGGATATTGTGGAAGTGGAAGACCGGACAGATCCGGATGTCATCTTCGCCGAGATCGTCCACCTTCCGGAAAGCCGGACCGGGAATGTCTTGCTGCACCCCGCTTTTAGACGCTACGAGATCCCATTCCTGGCACGTCCGTCGGTAACTGCGGAGGACCAGATACCGCTGAGCGATATCCTGGTCACCGTGCGTAACGGCCGGATCTATCTGCGCTCCGCAAAACTCAACAAACGCATTATTCCCCGGCTGAGCACGGCGCATAACTACAGTTTTAAAGCCCTGCCCGTTTATCAATTCCTTTGTGACCTGCAGCTTCAGGGAAAGCGGGGTGTGCTCTTTTTTCACTGGGGGGCCCTGGGAGACATGTTTCCGTTCCTTCCGAGGGTCACCTGCAGATCGATAGTCCTAAGCCCGGCCCAATGGCTATTTCAAAAGAAAGACATCGACGTTCTTCGCAATGGCGGCGGGGTCGAATGGCCGGCCAGGCTTGCCGGTTTTCGTGCTAAATGGAACCTGCCGGCTAAGCTGGTCCTGTCGGATGGAGACAATGAGCTCTTCCTCAATCTGGAAGACGAGACCAGTACCCGTATATGGCTGGATACCGTAAAGAAGAGGGATTCTTTTATGCTCAAAGAATTCCTGGGGGCCGGAGATGGGACGGGCGTTTCGGACGAGGCCGGCAGCGGGTTGGCCAATCAGTTCATTGCTTCGCTGATCAGGCGCGTTCCCTCCTATCCACCGATCGTGGTCCCGCAAGTGGTGCAGGCGGCAGAACCTGCCCAACGGTTTTCCCTGGGGTCAGAATGGGTCTATCTGCAATTATATTGCGGAGCCCGGACGGCGGATAAGATCTTGTTATCGGCAGTTCGTCCGCTGGTCACGGAATTGCTGGCCGGCGGCCTGATCGATCGCTTTTTCTTTATCCGGTATTTCGATCCGTCGTTCCACCTCCGCCTGCGGCTGCATCTTACCCGGGTAGAGCATTTGGGATCGGTGCTGGAGATCTTCAGTCAATACATTAAGCCCTTTGAAGAACAGGGTTTTGTGTGGAAGATCCAGACGGATACCTATCAACGTGAGCTAACCCGATACGGTCCCTCCACCATGCTATTCTCCGAAGAGCTGTTCTACATCGATAGTTTGTGGGTGCTCGAGTTGCTTTGCTGGCTGGATGGCTTGCGTCAGGAGCGGGGCGATGCCGTCCATGCACAGTATCGTTGGCTCTGGGTACTGCGTTCTATCGACGAATGGCTGGACGTGCTGGGGTTATCTGTTGACGACAAACTGGCGATCGCCCGGCATCTAAAGGAGGGTTTCCATGCCGAGTTCAAGACGGACAAGGTCTTGCGGGGACTGCTTTCCGACAAATACCGCGTATACAAATCCTCGATAACGGCCCTCCTCGACAAAAGCCAGGACGTGGATTTCGAAGGGCAGCCGATCCTCCCGGAGCTAAGGAAAAGGAATATACGGGTGATGCCCGTGGCCGGGGGTATTCACCAAAAACTGGGAGAAGGGAAAGCAGGGGTCGCTTTGCATGAATTACTCTATAGCCATATACACATGATGGTCAACCGGGTAGTGACTTCCGAATCCCGGCTGCACGAACTGGTGCTGTACGACATCCTCTATACCTGGTACCGTAGCGTGATCGGAAGAAAGAAATATGACAAAGAACAAAACATTTCCTTACCTGCTTAACCCGTTACCATGTCGCGGTTCCCGTTCTACAAACAATACGATGAGATGGATTGCGGACCAACCTGTCTTCGTATCATCAGCAAGTATTACGGAAGATCTTTTTCCCTGGACCGCGTCCGTTCGCTTTGCCATACAGGCCGGTCCGGCACCAGCCTTTTAGCCATCAGTGAGGCCGCCGAAAAAATGGGCTTCAACACGTTGGGCGCCCGAATCTCGGAAGACGAGCTCCGGGAATCGGCTCCGTTTCCTTGTATCGCCTTCTGGAACCAGCAGCATTTTATCGTCATTTATAAGATCACCGATAAAAAGGTTTATGTCTCCGATCCCTCCCACGGCCTGATCACTTATTCGCATGCGGAATTCAGGAAGGGCTGGGGCGTCGATGAGGGAAACGGTGTTATAAACGGTATTATCCTGACCCTCGAACCTACCCCGGACTTCGAAGTCATGGAGGCCGACAAAGAAGACCCTCTTTCGCGCAGAGGGTTCCGGCATGTTCTGTCCTGTGTGTTTCGCTACAGAAAGCTTGTATGGCAGCTTCTGGCAGGGCTGGCGCTGGGCAGCCTCCTTCAATTGGTCTTCCCTTTTCTTACGCAGAGCGTGGTGGACAAGGGTATCGCCCGAAAAGACATGTCTTTCATTTACGTGTTGCTGCTCTTTCAATCGGTGGTTTTTTTGGGCAGAATGTCCATCGATATCATGCGCAGCTATATCCTGCTGCACCTGGGAGCGCGCATCAATATCCACCTTCTCACGGAGTTCTTCAGCAAACTGATGCGGTTGCCGCTGGGCTATTTCGACAGCCGCATGACCGGAGATATCCTGCAGCGCATCGGTGATCACCGGCGTGTGGAGGATTTTTTCACCTCCTCTGCCCTGAACACAGCCTTTTCTATTCTTAACCTGGTCGTATTTACGGAGGTCCTGGCCTGGTACAATGGAGCCATCGTGCTGGTTTTTATTGCCGGTAGTATCCTTTATCTCGCTTGGATCCTGGCGTTTATGAAGAAGCGCGCTTCTCTCGATTACAAATTATTCTCTCAACTGGCCGCCAACCAGGAAAAGGATATTGAAATGATCCTGGGTATGCAGGAGATCAAGCTGCATAATGCCGAACGGAAGAAGCGCTGGCAATGGCAATTGCTGCAGATCAAACTTTTTCGCATCCATATCCGGTCGCTTTCCCTGCGACAGGTGCAAACCGGAGGGGCCATCGTCATCAATGAAGGCAAGAATATCCTGATCACCTTTCTGGCGGCGCGGGCTGTGGTGAACGGCAGTATGTCCCTGGGCGCCATGCTGTCGGTCTCGTATATCATAGGCCAGCTCAACGGTCCGCTGCTGCAATTGATCGAGTTTTTTCAGACCCTGCAGGATGCCAGGCTGAGCATGAACAGGATCAACGAACTCCATACAAAACAGGAAGAAGAAAGCCGGTTTACCGGAAATTCGGCTACCATACCAATGGGAGACATTGTGATAAACAACCTCTCTTTTAAATATCTTTCCGAGCCATTGGTCGCCCCCGTGCTGGAAGATGTATCGATCACTATTCCCAGAGGAAAGGTTACCGCCATCGTCGGATCGAGCGGCAGCGGAAAAACGACCCTGCTAAAGCTGTTACTGAAATTCTACGATCCCTCGGCCGGCTCGATAACCGTCGGCACAGCTCCGCTTTCGTCCATCAGCGCCCGGGCGTGGCGGGACCGTTGCGGGGTGGTGATGCAAGACGGATTTATTTTTAACGACACCATCGGAAACAATATCGCGGTGGGAGACGAAAAGATCGATACGGAACGAATGCAAAAGGCCGCCATCGCCGCTAATATCCATGAATTCGTCAGCGGACTGCCTTTAGGCTACCGGACAAGGATCGGCGCCAGCGGCATGGGGATCAGCACCGGGCAGAAACAGCGTATGCTCATCGCCAGGGCTGTTTACCGGGATCCCGATTTCCTGTTCTTCGATGAAGCTACCAGCGCGCTCGATGCGCAGAACGAAAGGTCCATCACCGAAAATCTCCAAAAAGTCTTTGCAGGCAAGACCGTGGTCGTCATCGCCCACCGGCTTAGTACTGTCCGGAATGCCGACAAAATTATCGTTCTCGAAAAAGGGAGCATTTCAGAGGCTGGAAGGCATGAACAATTGATCCTGGACAAAGGATTCTATTACCATCTGGTCAGGAATCAGCTTGAACTTGGCGCCTGATCTTAAAATTTAACCGGAATGTCCGAAACAGAAGCACCTTTTTACGAGAGCATAGATGAGATCCTTGCTCCGCCCTCACAGACCTGGATAAATCGCGGCAGCGGTCTGCTGTTGGGGATATTCCTGCTCCTGGCCGGCATCGCTGCCGTAGTTTCTTACCAGGAAGAGATGCAGGGGACGGCCTATATTCAAGCCCTGTCTGTCACGGTCTTATCCTCGCCCCCCCGGCCGGTGACCGTCGGCTGGATAAGACCGGGGGATAACGGCAGGCTTCGCAAAGGGGACGCGCTGCTGGTCCTTCGGTCGCCGGTTTCCGCTGACACGCTACGGGCGCCCATGGATGGAGAACTCCGGTGGCTTCGGATACTCCAGGCCGGTGCCATCCTCGAGCCGAACCTGCCGCTTTGCCGTATCTCAGCGACGCCTGGCCGCTACCGGTTGAAGATCGCGTTCCCCGGGATAGACAGTCTGGATAATTACATCGGAAAGAAGATCACCATCCGGCCCGGAAACGCGGATGGGACGCATTTTCGTGCCTGGGAGACGGAGATCATCTCCCAACCTTATCTCGATCCGCACCTGGGCGTCCTGGTCGTGGATGCCGAGCCGCCTGCCGGGCCGCCTGCCCAGCCGCCTGCCGGGCAAAATGCCGCCAAAACGCCGGAGACAGCCAGCCGGCTCCCGGCGTTGGCGCCCGCTTACCTGGTCACCGGGAAAAAAAGCTTTCTTAGTTTTTTGCTGGGCTTTAAATAGCGGCCTTTCCGGTGATAGCTTGAAAACGGGTATTTACCTGTCGGAAATGGACGTTGACACATTCGTTTTTGGGGTATCGGGTGAAAACCTATCTTAGCCTAAATAATCATAACCATAATAACCATAACCATGAATCCCCGAAAAAAACAACCTGGCTACAAGCCGCTTAAGCTGAAAAAGACGGCTATTGCTTCATTGACCCTCACATCGACACAAATGCAGGCTATCCTGGGCGGAAGTGCGGGCGTCGGGAATACGCCCATTATTTCTATCGTAGGGATTGACAATCCTTGTACCGGCAAGCCGCCGGGGTCACATGGCTTAACCGTTTAACGTGTCCTTCGTCCGAGTCCCTGAAATGACCCATTTTCACGGGAACCCGTGCCGATGGGTCATTTTATTTCATCGCGGCGATTTAAATGTACACGAATGAAATTAGCAGGTCTTTTTTACTGTCTCTTATTTATTCAGCCACTGCTCGCGCAATCACCGGATGCGGATCTGAACTTTCTTATTACCAAGATCACAAAGGATTATGCCGGCTATCCCGATAAGGTGGATCAAAAGAAGTTTAATGCGCTGATCAGCAAGGTGGCAAAAGATACCTCGAAAGACCGGTTCTATGCCTTATCTCAGCTCACTACGTATTTCAAAGACGATCACCTGGCGCTTTTCGGCAGCGTCCGGCTTACGCATGCGGACACGCTGGGGTCTCAGGCGGATCTATCGACGCTAAGACCGCGCGTGAGTGATCGCCACGCACACCCGCAGTCGATGGAAGGTTACTATGTCAATGATCTGAATACCTGCGTCATCTATATGAAACCCGCTGGTGCGGGCGATAAACCCGCTGGTACCGGCGATAAACCCGCGGGTACCGGCGATTGGGACGGCTATCTTATCGAATCCCGCGATCCCGTACCACCCGGCTATCGGGTCTTTCGACTGCACGGCAAGGGCAATGGCCAGTATGTTGCCGATTATACCGACCCTCACGACCTTTTCCGTGTAGTGATCGATGCCTCGATGCAAAAGAACGGCAGGCTGGTGGGAGGGGCCTATTTCCAATTCGAGCCTTGTACATATACCCCTGGCATGTTGGCCAAGAAGCCGGCTTTTAACTACGCTCCGGCCCTGATCTCACTCGATAGCCAGACCGTCCTTGTTCATATGCCCGATTTCGCCCCGGAAAATAAACACCTTTATGATAGCCTTTTTAAGGTAAATATCGCCCGGATGGACAACGCCACCACCTTAATTCTGGACGTCCGGAATAACTATGGCGGTGTCATCGGCTGTTTTATGCCGGTGCTCGCTTATGTTTGCAAGGGTCCTATGCTATCCGTGAGCGGCTGGCAACTTTGCAGTGAAGATCTCATAGCGGATGCCAGGTCCGATCTCCGCATCTTCCGCGAGAAAAAAGATTCCGCCAATATCGCCGATTATGAAGAATACCTTGCCGGAATGGAACAGCATAGAGATAGCTTTCGGCTGTACAGCGAAAATCAACTACCCTGCGTTAGCAGGGTAAGCCGGATAAGGCATGTCGCCATCCTCGTCAATCATGCTACCCGAAGCGCCGGCGAATTGATGCTCCTTTATTTTAAACAGAGCGGCAGCAGCAGTGTATGCCTTTTTGGTGAAAACAGCCGGGGCGCCGTGGATTACCTGGATCTGCTGTCCTTTACGCTTCCGGTTTCGGGATCTTATCTATGGGTGGGTTCCACTAAGCGAAAGACGACCGCTGCCCAACCTGCCTATGACGCCACCGGTATCCCGCCGGACGTTCGCATCCCGGACACGGAACCCGACTGGGTTGGTTTCGTACGGGAATATTATCGCCGGCAGGACCGGCCCCGAAACCAGCTTGATTAATTCGGATATATAACCTAAATTCATGGGGTCATCTTGTGAAAGGACTGAGGTACTATATTATTGGAGCGCTGATCTACGCGACATGGGTTTTGGGATTGGATATTATTTTCACCGGTTCCCATTTCAAATGGCCCCTCGAACTCCTGGCGCTTGTCGATGACCTATGGATCTTTTTTACCGGTTCTGCCGCCCTGTATCTGATTTTTATCAGCAAGGGGAAGACAAAGTTATACGGTATCCCCGTGGCACTGCTCAGCATGTCTGGCTGTTTCCTTATCGTTTATGTGTATTCTGCCGTTGTACATTTGCGATATGACCCCACCGTTTACAAACTTAAAGATATTGCGTATACGGCGTCGCAGGATTATACCTATTTCTTTATCTACTCCATAGGAAATCTTTTCGTCGTTCGGTTCATTCAGAAACAAAAAGAGGTCAGGATCTTCGAGCGGCGACAACTCGAAGATGAACAGGCCCGGCTGCAACTGGAGAAAAAGAACGCTCTTCTCCTGCAGGAGAAACTGTTACTGGAGAAAGACCTTCTTCAAAGCGAGAATAATTTCCTGCGCGCTCAGATCAGCCCTCATTTTCTATACAATTGTCTCAACTTCTTCTACTCGGAAGTATTCGAACAACAACCCCGGGTTGGCGAAGCTGTCCTGCTCCTGGCCCAGATCATGCGCTATTCCCTCACCGATTTCAGCGCTACTAATGGTCTTGCCAGCCTCCATGCCGAAGTCGACCATATTCGCAATGTCATCGAGATGCACCAGATGCGCTTTGCGCAAAACCTTCAGTTGGAATTTTCCGCGGAAGGGAATGTCGCTGACAAATTGATCGCCCCCATGATCCTGATGACCCTGGTCGAAAATGTGCTAAAGCATGGCGACCTGCATGACCCTTCTTGTCCTGCCCGTATTCAATGTAAGGTCGACACACGCCAAAAAATGATCTGCTTCTCTATAAAGAATAAGAAGGGGAAGGGCCAAAGCCCATTTTCTTCGGGCATCGGCCACGAGAACCTCCGGCAGCGGCTGACAAAATTATTCGGCGATAACTTTCGCCTGGTCATTTCGGATCAGACCAATGTCTACTGTGAGGAGTTATCCATGCCCTATTTTGACCGGTTGCAAGTTCCTGAGCATTTTTCCAAACCTAAAACAGTCCTATCATGTTGAATTGCCTGATCATCGACGATGAACAACCCGCCATCAATGTCATCGAGGCCTATGTTCGAAAAACTCCGTTCCTGCAGCTCATCGATACGGCCACCGATCCCGTCCTGGGTATGCAGATGGTTCGTGATCATCCCATAGACCTCATCTTCCTGGATGTCGAGATGCACGGGCTTACCGGTCTGGAATTCATAAAGGCCATCAATGGCAAGTGTAAAGTTATTATCACATCCGCCTATAGTCAGTTTGCATTGGAAGGGTTCGAGCTTGAAGTCATCGACTATCTGCTCAAACCCGTGCCGTTTCCCCGGTTCCTGAAGGCGGCACAAAAGGCTTATGACATTATCAAACCGCTTTTGAATGCGCCATTGAAAACGCAATCGGATTTCATCATGCTCAAGGGCGATACCAAGGGGAAATTGATCAAGGTAGAGATCGATGAGATAGACTACATCGAGGGCATGGGCAATTATGTGGCTATTTTTTGCAAAGGGAAGAAGATCCTTTCTATTATGAATTTAAAGACGTTGGAAGAAAAATTGCCCGTCGATAGATTCATGCGGGTGCACAAATCCTTTATCGTAGCCATTTCCCAGATCGCACTTATCGAGGGGAATCTTATTACGCTGAAGAATAACTACAAGGCGGAGATTGCCATCGGCAACTCCTATCGCAATCAGTTCCTCGATGCCATGCGGCTGAAATTGGTGAATTAAAACCCGGTTTTGACAAGCCGCAAAGGCTATTTTATACATCGCATTTGTCTACCCCTGATTTTTTGAGGACCTTGACCCCAAAAAGCATGGTAGCCGATATTGCCCGCGCCCGTCAAAGCTTACATCAGATCAACCAGTTGTTGTCGAAGCAGGTGTGCAAGGATGATGGCCTTGTCGGGGGTACCATCGGGCTGGCTCTTTACTACTATCACTGTGGAAGGGTCCTGGATGAGGATAGTCTTACCGATAGGGGAGAAACGCTGCTGAACGGTGTCTTCGAAGTTCTCAATGCGGGCGGGCAGGGCCTGCGCGGTCCGTGGTTGAGCATCGGGGGTGCGGGTTTTGCCTATGTGGTCAATTATCTCCGACAGCACGAATTCATCGACATCGATGCGGAGGACGAACTGACCATCCTGGACGATGTTCTTTTCCATTCCGCGGTCGACGAGTACCGCCGGGATAATATCGATTTTCTCCACGGGGCCATGGGCATCCTACACTATTTTGCTACCCGGGAACAAACCGCCGTCATCAATAGTTACGTCAATCGGCTTGTGGAGCACGCCCTGGAAAAGCCCGTGCGGACCGATCACGGTATCTGGGTCCGCAACTTCGGCATGGAATCGCATGGCAACACCGAGATCAATTTCGGCCTTAGCCATGGGCTATCCGGCTATCTGCTGACCCTTATCGAGGCTCTTCCCCACCTGCGTCGGAAGAGAAGGGCGATCAACACCATCCGGCAAGGGATCGACTTTATTATGAAACATCAGTTTCCCGTAGATTATTCAGCCAACGAGTGTTCGTTCTTCCCGCTGAGGTTCAACGAGACCGATACCGAGTTTCACCGTCAGAACCGGCTCGGGTGGTGTTACGGAGACCTCAATGAGCTCTTGCTTTTATACCGCGCCGGCAGGGCATTGGACGACAACCGTTATATCCAGGTCGCCGACAACATGGGAGTGCAGGTTGTAACGCGCAGATCCTATGATGCTACGCTAAGCGAGGATTCGCATTTTTGCCATGGCAGTTCCGGTTTAGCCCAGTTCTACAAATGTCTTTTCAGGGAAACCGGCAATTGGATCTATAGCGAGGCCTACCACCATTGGATGGATGTCACATTGGAGCTTGTTGCCGGTGAACTGGCCAATGATCCTTATGCGGTCAACGATACCAGCCTGCTCCAGGGGTGGACGGGCGTGGCCCTGGTGATCGCAGACCATCTGGCTCCGGAGGGACCAAATTGGGCCGGTTCGCTATTATTATAAGAACGCAGTGTCATCGCACCTGGCGTATTGCAATCATCATTTCGTGCCTCGGCATTTAGCAAGGACTTCCAGCCGGTCGAGCTCGTTGCTGAGTTGTTGGGCATTGCTGTATTGGCCGTGCCGTCGGCCCTTGGTTGATTGCTTCTGCAAATTGGTTTTAGTGGTCGCATACAACTTCATTTTTTGGTCGCGGTCGACGTCTATGGTGTTCCCTGAAAAAAGGACAGGTAGTTAAGATAAAAAAATAAAATCTTAAATTACCATCATGAGCAAGCAGAGTAGACGTAAATTTACAGCGGAGTTTAAAACGAAAGTGGTCCTTGAATCTTTGAAAGAGCGCAGCAGCATGGAGGAATTGGCGCGGAAGTATGAAGTCCATCCCACCCAAATAAATACATGGAAACGGGAGTTCCTAAGCAAAGCGTCTGAGGTGTTCGGAAAGAAGGAAAGTGAGGGCGAGAAGCCGGAGATCGATGTAGAGAAGCTATACGCTCAGATAGGGCACTTACAGGTGCAAAACGAATTCCTCAAAAAAAAATTGATGTAAAGCCGCTGGTGGAGCGCAGAAGTATGGTAGAGCAAAATCATCCACAAATAAGCATCATGGAACAATGTGAGCTGCTGAACCTTCACCGGAGTGGCTTGTATTATCAGCCCATTCCCGAAAGCGAACAGAACCTGGCCATCATGCGGTTGTTGGACGAGCAATATTACAAGACGCCTTTCTACGGCATAAGGAAACTAACAGAGTGGCTTCAGAACATGGATTATCAGGTCAATCATAAGCGGGTGAGACGGTTGATGAAATTGATGGGCTGGAAGACACTGTATCGGGAGCCTAATACCAGTGATCCGGATAAACAGCATAAAGTCTATCCATATTTGCTGAAAGGGATGCGGATCTGGAAACGTAACCAGGTCTGGCAAATCGACATAACCTATATTCCCATGCACAAGGGCTTCATGTACCTGTGCGCGATCATCGACGTGCATACGCGGTATGTAGTGAACTGGGGGATTAGCAATACGATGTCTGCGGACTGGTGTCGGCAAATCGTCCAGGAAGCCATAGAGCATCATGGCAAGCCCGAGATACTCAACAGTGACCAGGGCAGCCAATTTACCAGCGATGCCTATATTGGCGTTCTAAAAGCCGAGGGGATCAGGATCAGCATGGACGGCAAAGGCCGGGCATTGGATAATATTTACATTGAACGACTCTGGCGGAGCGTAAAATATGAAAATATTTACCTGAATGTGTATGAGGACGGTTTGAGCCTATACCAGGGATTGAAGCAGTACTTTGCCTTTTATAACAATGAGCGATTACATGAATCATTGGATTACCAATCGCCGGAAGTTCTTTACAGGACAGTGGCAGCCTGACCCTGCCGGGGGCTTGCGCTTCAGAAATAGGTGATTCGACAGGCGTCATCTATGAACAATTGCTGAGGGAATCACCTATTCCCGAAGCACCGATACTATCTTAGTTTACCCAACTTCCTGTCCTAAGAAAGGGGAACACCATAGATTCGAACCCCTTATTGATTGGAAGCTAACATATTAATAAACAGCGCTGAAGGACGCGAGTAAAGGATGGAAAAGTTCGAATAAAGAATGCCCTCAAAGATAACACCTTGAGGGCATATGCTGAATTTCTGCGGAGAGGGAGGGATTCGAACCCGCGGTACAGTTTCCCGCACAACAGTTTTCGAGACTGCCACAATAGACCACTCTGCCATCTTTGTTGGATCGTCAAATCCAACAGAGATTCCTAATACAGAAATACGAAAAATGCAGTGTTCATCAAACTTACTATTTCCGGCAACATATTCCGTTACTTGTCTGTTATTTGCCCAACCAGAAAATACGTATAACCAACTGTTTTATAGCAACTTGCACAATAGCATTGAGCCCCCTATGCACCCTCAAACTCACATCGGGAGCCGAAGCTCGCTACTCCGAGCAAGAAGACGCGAGAGCAGCAGATCTTTGAAGGGTCAGCCCCACGGTCGAGCTAGTCCGCCCTCAAACTCTTCGCCGGATTCGCAATCGCCGCCTTAATCGCCTGCAGGCTCACCGTTACCAAAGCAATCACCGTAAC
>Ga0302309_10001842_pt1 | contig 18509 bp, 16 predicted proteins | sample III_Palsa_N1_1_FD_200453 | JGI IMG/M metagenome (GOLD analysis project Ga0302309, IMG submission 200453) | Peat permafrost microbial communities from Stordalen Mire near Abisko, Sweden - III_Palsa_N1_1 | ecosystem: Environmental > Terrestrial > Soil > Palsa > Peat permafrost | place: Sweden... | reverse complement strand
AGGTTCCTATACCGCAGGCAATATATTTACTGCGCAATTGTCCGACGCCTCTGGGAGTTTTAACAGCCCTTCTACTATTGGTTCTGTAACTTCCACCACTTCTGGAACCATCTCAGCTACTATTCCTACCAGCGTTCCTGACGGATCGAATTACCAGATACGAATAGTCTCTTCTACTCCTTCAACTTCAGGGCCTGCTTCTAGCGCTATAACTATTTGCGCAAGCTGCCGCATGGCGCTTTCTTTCTCCAGCGGCGATAGGGTTAAAGTTGCTAACAATTCCGCTTATAACTTCGGAACCGGCAACTTTACCCTGGAAGCATGGGTAAATTTACCATCTTCCGAAACTTATACAAACCCGTCAATTGTTTCCAACAGGTCTTCCGGAACCAACGGATTGCTATTTGCCTTTGCAAGTTATAATAACACTGATAATGATTTAAATGCCTTTGTTTTACAGATAAACGGAACTAATTATTACAGCGACCTCTTTAATAATATTGACGACAATACCTGCCATCATGTGGCTGTTACCAGAGCCAGCGGCGCTATTACCTTTTACCTGGATGGGGTGGCGGTAGGCACGGCAACATCCACTGCTTCCCTAAGCTCTACTTACCCCCTGTTTATTGGTTTTGATACGGTAGATGGAGGCTCTGATTCTTACCTGGGCACTTTAGACGATATACGAATATGGAACATTGCAGAATCGGCCGCTACCATAGCCGCTAATATGACTGTTATTGTTCCGGGAAACAGTAGCGGCCTTGTAGGTTATTGGGACTTTAATGAACCCAGCGGAAATATAGTGTATGACCAAAGTAGCACAGCGAATAACGGCTCTTTTGAAACTTCAGCCCCTAGCAGAGTAACGGGAAAATGTTTTATTCCAACCCTGGAGAGCGGCTTAGTTTTTAATGGGGCTAATGGCGGCACAAGGGCCACTGTTCCTAATAATTCTAACTATAATTTTGGCTCTGGCACATTTACTCTGGAAGCATGGGTAAATACCTCATCCCAGAGCGGAACTGCCCCGGGTATAGCCTCCACCCGAACTTCAACGGGAAACGGGTTCTTGTTCAGCACCCTTAGCGGTAATGACTTGTTATTGCAAATGGGCGGAACTAACTATTACAGCCACGGTTTTACCAACATAGAAGGCACAGGGTGTAATCACATTGCGGTAGCAAGCACCGGCGCTGGCGCTTTGCAATTTTACCTGAATGGGTCAGCGCTAGGAGGAACAATACCTTGTTCAACTTCTGTATCCAGCACAGGGAATTTATACATAGGCTATGATGAAGTTAATACAAATGTTTTAAATGGCAATATTAACGAGTTTAGAATTTGGAACACCACCAGAACGGCAGCACAAATAGCCGATAATATGACAACGGTATTTCCTGCGGGAACTTCCAACCTGGTAGGGTATTGGAGGTTTAATGAAATAGGCGATCAAACTATTTACGATCAAAGCTCTACCGCCAACAACGGCTATTTAGGAACCAGCCCCAATAATTATACTTCTTATAACCCGACGCGGACAAGTACTGCCTGTTATTCGGGAGACCGTTTGTCTGATAGTCAGGAAACAGTACATTATACCCCTATAGACAGCAGTAATTTTACTACCACAAACACAGTTAAAATATATCCTAATCCAAGCCCGGGAGTGGTAAATATACAGATAAGCGCAACCACGCAACCAACTGATTTAACCATTGTAATATACAATTCAGTTGGCCAGCAGGTATATAGTAATAATGCACCCACTGGCGGCAACAAACCTTTTAAAGCAGATTTAAGCAATCAACCTGCAGGTTTATATGTGGTGCAGGTAACTGTAAGTGGAGAAGCTATTAGCCAAAAGGTAATTATAGAATAACTAATCTTCTTATACTTATAAAATTTAAAAAGGCCATGAGCTAACGCTTATGGCCTTTTTATTTAATACTATGAAGTGAAATTTTACCAAATTATACAAGGTTTATGGCCTTTGTAAATGAAATTTTATTAATAACTTGTGGCTTACTAATTTATAAAATTATGCAACCGGACAAGGTAACAGACCTTTCGTATTTAACTGAAGCTTCGGCAGGCAATAAGGTATTTATTAAAAACATGATAGAGGTTTTTATTCATCAAACGCCCGAACTTATTACCCATCTTAAAGAAACTGCCGAAAACAAAGACTGGACGGAATTTAGGAAAACAATGCACAAGTTTAAACCCACACTTACCATGATGGGCATATACAGCCTTAAAGAACACGTAGCCTTTTTGGAAACCAACGTAAAACTAGGCGCTTCTCTGGAAAAAGCCCCCGAACTGGTTTTAACCATCGAGAATGTTTGCCAACAAGCGTTGGCAGAGCTAAAAAAGGAACTACAATCCTTTAGCGAATAACCTCTACCCAGCCTTTTTGTTTTATCGCGTTAAAGTCTATTAGGAAATAATATACCCCATCAGGAATCTCCGGCTTGGAGGGGCTCCAGGCAAAATTACGGTCGGTATTTAAATAAACCTCCGCTCCCCACCGGTTATATATGGTAATGCTTTTAAAATAATACGTGCAATTGTCGGGCGGCGGCGGCTCTCCTTTTTTGTGTGCAAGTTCCAAAGAATCATTATAGAAATCCCCATTAGGAGTAATAACGTTATATGGTTCAAGTTTCCCTAAATCAGTAGAGATATCTTCTACCTTAAGCGTGATCAAACTAGTATCTGCCCTGTTAAGCCCGCAGTTTTTATCTGATGCGATAAACTGCAATACAAAAGGGCTTTTACCAACAGCATTGCAGGCAACCTTCCAACTGTAAGGAGAAGTTACAAAATCGAAGCCTGTAGCGGTATTAAAAATCATCCCATACTCGGAAAAACTAAATCCTCTTCCATTGCCTGTAAGCGTTAGCGTATAGCCGTTAACCGTTCCCGTTACAGGGAAATCTATAGTTTGGGCGGGCTTCAGAATTGGTATAGAATCATTTGCTACCACTACATTATTTACAGTTATAGGCCCAACGGTAATGTTAGGTTTTGGGACTATTGGCGGTATAAATAATACTTTTACTCTTAAGGTGTCCGTTTTAGGTTCAGGACACGACTGATCTGCAGCCACTAGTGTAAAATCAATAACGGTATCTTTATCTATATTAAGGGTATAGCATGGATTAAAACAAATACTACTTGTTTTAGCAACAGGCTCTTTAGTTTCGGTAGTGGGTAGGTTTACTATTGCCGGAAACTGAAGCAGGCCTGCAGGGGTATTGGGAGTAATGTTGGTAATATGTATAGATTGAGCCATTGGAGTATGAGCCAGTGGATACAGGATAGCCGTAGAAGTGTCGGACACTAATGTAGGGAAACAAGTATCCTTTGGCTCCATTTGCACCTTTATGGTATCTATTTCGTTGTAGGTCATGGTAGTTCCCGGAGTAATGCCCGGAACCAGCATAGTTATGGCGGGGCCTGGATTAACAGGGCAGTCCACCGTCCAAAACTGGAAATCCCTGCGTACCTCGCCTATTTTTTTACCTTTCCTGAATTCCTCTACCAGCACCCCAAAGGCATAAAGCGCTTCCTGAGCTCCATTTACATTAGTAAAGCTATTAGGAACGCCAGCTGTAAGGCTTAAAATTCCTGTATGAGCGTTAATGGATAAGGGAGGGTTGCCGGGAATGGCATCAGTAGCGCTGTATCTAGGACCGTTAGAACCATTAAGATAGGCCCAGGTAATCTGTGAATAAGGCGCCGGGAAAGGAGGTATGGGTTCCGCCCCAGCCCCTGCTCCATTGGGTGTGGCATGGCCCTGCAGAGGAGTAACCATAGAATACACCAGCGAGTCTCCGTTGGGGTCAACTCCACTAAAATTGAATGTGAAGGGCCGACCTATACAGGGGAAATCCCCGGTTATAATCGGGAATATGGGTTCGGAATTGAATTCGTATCCGCCGTCTATTGGAGCAGAGAGGGCAGGAAATTCCATATAAAAAACCTGCCCTACATTGCCTTGATCATCTCCTAATATATTAATTATGTCAAGATTTCTACAGCAACGTTCCCAAACAATATAGTAACCGTTGCTGCTGTTATATTGTGTAGGCAGCAATTGTACGGTCTCGCTGTTATTGTCTACCACGTACTTAAGCAGCCTCGTTTCTACAAGCGTGGAGTTATAATCGGTGCACTCCACATACTTGTAGCCAATAAACCCATCGCTGATTCTTTTTAGATTAACCAGTTGCTTTAACTGGTTGGTGTTTTTTTCATAAATGGCCACCTCAATAGTCAAATCCTCATCCAATAGCTCAGTCGATTGATAACGGATTGTGCTAAGCTCATCGTAATAAAAATTCATTTCAAGCGCATAATCGTATCCCTGTTTCCAGTAAAGCTGAAACTCCCCTCCCACAATGTGAGTAGCTTTAACAGAAAGGCTAAAACAATAAAGAAGCAGCAGAAAGAATATTTTTTTCATTAAAATTGAGCTAAATACAAAATTAAGTAATTTATTTAATGTTTTATTGTTTATTACCCATTTCATAGATGCCTAAAATTAAAAAGGAAATTAATCAGATAATTGAAAATATTGAAGTAAAAGACGTAGCCGCCGAAGGGAAAAGTATTGCCAGATACCAAGACAAAGTTATTTTTATTGATAACGCAGCCCCGGGCGACATTATTGACCTCAAAATAATAAAAACTAAAAAAAAGTTCTCTTACGCAGTTCCTATTAAATTTCATAGCTTTTCTCTGTTAAGGGAAGTTCCCTTCTGCGAACACTTTAGCGTTTGTGGCGGATGTAAATGGCAACATTTAAAATACGCCAGCCAACTTGAATTTAAAACCAGGGAAGTGAATGACGCCCTGAAGCGAATTGGCAAAATCAGCTTTAGTTCTGTTGCCCCCATACTAGGATCTGTTAAAACCAGGTTTTACCGCAACAAACTGGAATACACATTTTCTAATAAAAGATGGCTTACAAATGAAGAAATAAAATCTGAGGAAAATCTGGATTCTAATGCGCTTGGCTTTCATATTCCCGGCAGGTTCGACAAGGTGCTGGACATAAAGGCCTGCCACTTGCAGGAAAGTCCCTCTAATGAGATACGCCTTGAACTTAAACGATTTGCCGAAGAAAAAGGCTATACTTTTTTTGACCTGAGAGCCCAGACTGGTTTTTTACGTAATCTAATAATACGCACCACTTCCATAGGCCAGGTTATGGTAATAGTACAGTTTTTTGAGCGAAAAGAAGAAGCCATTAAGGAGGTAATGCAACACCTAAAGGAAAAATTTCCCGATATTACGTCTCTCAATTATGTAGTAAATTCCAAAGCTAATGATACTTTACAAGACCAGGCGGTAATTTGTTATAACGGACTGCCTTATATACAGGAGCAAATGGAGGGATTGGTTTTCCATATCGGGCCAAAATCGTTTTACCAGACCAACTCTGAACAAGCGTATGAGCTTTATAAGATAGTTAGGAACTTTGCCGAACTGACTGGGAACGAAGTAGTATACGACCTCTATACAGGCACGGGTACTATCGCTAATTTCCTAGCCAAATCTTGCGCACAGGTAATAGGCATTGAGTACGTTCCCACAGCTATTGAGGACGCCAAAGTAAACTCTAAAAATAACGGTATAACCAATACAAGCTTTTATGCCGGGGATATGAAAGATATTTTAAATGCCGACTTCCTTTCCAAACACCCAAAGCCAGATATAATAGTAACCGACCCTCCGCGGGCCGGTATGCACGAGGATGTGGTTAAGATGCTGCTTAACATAGCCGCCGAACGGATAGTTTACGTAAGCTGCAACCCTGCCACACAAGCCAGAGACCTGGCCATACTGGACGCTAAGTATGAGGTAAAGGCGATACAGCCGGTAGACATGTTCCCACATACGCAACATGTAGAGAATGTAGTACTATTAAAATTGAGGCAGGCCAAATAGTAAAATTTTTTCGGTTAATCGGCATTCCCGGATGGCCGGTTACCCGTAAAAATAAACTTCTTAAAATACTCAATTCTATCCAACACAAAGCCCCCTCCTATAATATAAATTCCCCAGCCTGCTACTCTCCCTATATCAATATACTCAGGCCCCTCCCAGGAAAGGTTATTGGTAAATAACATCATAAATGGGATGGAGGCAATTAGGGTTATGACCACAGAAAACGGATCTACATCCTTTAGAACCCAAAGAATAAATGTCATGATAAAAGGAAACCCAAGAAAAATTATTCTGGTATGGTCTCCCCCGCCAATAAGTCCTAGTAGGATTGCTACCAGAGTTGTCAGGAAAAGAAATCCGCCAAGTTCATCATAAATATGCTTTTGCTTTATTTTCTTAAAACAAAGTAGAATCAAAAATCCAAAAGCCATAAATACCGCCACAAACCAGCTCGGAAACCGCATTGGATATTTCAAACATTCTATTATCAGGCTAAGTACTGTTCTTATAGATCCATGATCGGGCCTTATGGCAGGGAAAAAATAACCGTAAACCGATTTTATTACTATGCAAAGAACCAAAGCAATAAGAACATCTATATTTACATATTTTTTTTCTTTACGCGCCAGATTTAGAACTATTAGATAAATAAAAAGGAATAAAACATAAACTATTATTAACTCTTTTTGCAGAACGGCTACCGGGCCCAAAACCCAGAGCCATTTATACTTTTTACTCAAAAAAACAAAAATAAAAAGCGTGTGAAAAAAATAGACCGGAACATCAACAGCAATAGGGTCGGCCTGGTTAAATCTTATTAGGCCCACCCAATGAAACAACAACCAGAATAAACCAATGCCAATAAGATAAATTGGAAAATTTAATTTTCGCCATAACAGGTAAATAACCGTTACTATAAGCGGGAAAAAGATAAAATTAACTAATTCAAAATTCGTAACGATGTCATAAGGAAATACCGATGCCAGCATGGGAACAAAAGGCCTACCAGAAAACGGGAAGTTAACTTTGTAATACGAAGAATAACCCTTAAAATAATCATAAATTTTAGCATAATTATGGGCGTCGCATAATTTACAACTATCGTAATCTATTACTTGCTGACTATGAAAATAGAAAACTGCCGCCCCGGCAGTAATTAATAATACCAAAAATAATTCTAAAAATATTCTCTTGTTCATTATGTTGGGAATCGGATTAATTAAATCCGACATTAAAATTACGAAAGTTTAGAGTTTAAGGCTTAACTCTTAAAGAAAGGCAACTACGCTTAACTTAGCAAATATTTTCTTGCTATTTATTGGTTTATAGTTTATTTGGAGACTAAAATAATATGCACGACAACAGGAACTAAGCGACAATTAAAATAATCTGGTAATTTAATTATCTTTGACGAACACGACCAAATACTTTAGCTGATGAAATCTTGTTTATTATCTCTTTTATTACTACTATCTGTGGGTTTTGTAGTTGCACAGCAAAATGATTATCAGCAACCTCAGCAACAAAAAACTCCTCAACAACGGGCCGATGGACAAACCAAGAAAATGGTAAACGAACTGGGGCTAACGCAAGACCAGGCGCAAAAAGTATGGCAGGTAAATTTGCAAACTATTCAGCGAATGGACTCTGTTAAAGCCCAGGAACAAATGATAAAGGATTATAAGGGCTATTGTCTGCAACAGATACTTACCCCTGACCAATACAATAACTACTTAACTATTGAAGCTGCCAAGCATAACAACCAACCTCAGGATCAGCCACAGCAGCAGCAAGGAGTTTACGACAATAATCCGCAACCTGCGCCGGGTAATAATCAGAATGGAAACCAACGGTGGGGGCAATAAGATTTTAACAATATGCAAAACGACCCGGAACTAAACGGCAAATACCTGGGCACCATAAGCCAAGATTTTGTTCAGGTATCAGACCTATTAAAAGAGGCTTCTTACCAGATGCGGCAACGCAAAATAGCCGACTACCCTATTTTTCCAATTTCAAAAACTACTATCCCAATCGGGCAACTGCTTTTGGAAAGAGAGACTACAGGAAGAGCATGGAACTATAACATATCGCTGCTGGAAGAGTTTTTGCAGCGTAACCTGGTAGAGCCTAATAAAGTAGATGAGTTTAAAGCCGCCTACAAAGACCCAGATGAGTTTTGCTGCCTTTTTGTAGTAGACGCCGACTTTACTAATTTTGTATTTATCCCTTACCCTGAAGATTAGAAATGAACCCAGCCCTGCGCCTTTAGCGGGAACGAGTTACCTGCTTTGGTTACTACATTAACTCCTGCCGAAGCCTCCTTCATCAGGCCTATTACTGTTATATCAGGGTGGTTCTTTAGTTTGTTTAAATCCTCTTGTTTAATAGTAAATAATAGCTCATAATCCTCCCCGCCGTTTAGTATGCAGGTAAGCGGTTCTAGGTTAAACTCCAGGGCCGTAGCGTAGGTTTGTTCATCTATGGGTAACTTGTCTTCCATAATAACCGCGCCTAAGCCTGAACTTTTGCATAGGTGCAGTACCTCTGAGGCCAGTCCGTCCGAAATATCTATCATAGCTGTAGGTACTATTCCTAACTCGCGCAGTTCATAAATCACGTCCATTCTGGCTTCTGGCTTTAACTGTCTTTGCACCACATAGTCTTTTCCCTCCAATTCCGGTTGCATGGCTGGGTTCGACAAATAGACCTGTTTTTCTCGTTCTAATAGTTGCAGCCCCAGGTAAGCGCCGCCCAAATCTCCGGTTACGCAAAGCAGGTCGTTTACTTTGGCCGTATGCCTGTAACACACCTCCGTTTTTTTGGCAAAGCCCAGCGCGGATATGGAAATAATAAGCCCTGCCCGCGAAGAGGTTGTATCTCCTCCTATAAGGTCAATTTTATAATTGGCACAGGCAAGTTGTATGCCTTGGTAAAGCTCTTCAATGGCCTCTACGGAAAAACGGTTGCTTAAACCCAGGCTTACAGTTATTTGTCCGGGAATGCCGTTCATGGCCACAATGTCTGAAACATTTACTGCTACCGCTTTATATCCCAAATGGATAAGTGGAGTATAAGAAAGGTCAAAATGAACACTCTCATTCAACATATCCGAAGTAAGCAATATAACTTCCTCCCCATCATCAATTACCGCGGCATCATCTCCTATTCCATAAATTGAACGGGGATGATGAAGTTTAACTCTGGATTTGATCTTTTCTATTAGCCCAAACTCTCCTAATTCCCTTATTTCAGTTCTTTTTTCAGCCATCGTTGTTAAGTACAAATCTCTTTTTTAGTCCTTTAAAAAATAAATATATTTGTATTCCAACAATTTTTTTCAAGTTTTCCGTTTTTGATATAAAATATCTATCTTTAAGAGAATAAAATCATAGAAAAATGAAAAAGGCGATAATATTTGTTTTAATGCTTTCTTTAGCGTTTTCTTTTACTGACTGTACAAGATCTAACAAACATTGCAAGAAGAACGCAAAGAAGATTAAGAACATGAGAAAGAACAACCCTAACTTTAAGGTTTAACTACAATGGTTAGAAAAGTTATATTTTTTCTGCTCATTGGAAGCCTTTGCCTCCAATGCGTAAGGAAAGACGCTAAATGTAAAAGAGAACATAAGGCTGCAAAAAAGAAGGGGACCGCAAGCTGGAAGTATTAATCATTTTATTTCCTGGCAAAGTTCTATCAATACACCATTAGTAGATTTTGGGTGCAGGAAGCATATTATCTTATTATCAGCTCCTTTCTTAGGTTTTTCTGAAAGCAATTGAAAGCCCTCACTTCTTAACCTATTCATTTCCTTTTCTATATCCTGTACCTCGTAAGCGATGTGGTGTATGCCTTCGCCCTTTTTTTGAATAAATGTATTGATGGGTGAGTTTTCTTCCATAGCTTCAAGTAATTCTATTTTAGTATCTCCTACTTTAAAAAAAGAAGTCTTTACCTGTTCTGTTTCTACAACTTCTTCTTTATAAGGCATTAAATTAAATAATTTTGAAAATAATGCATTAGACTGATTTATATCATTTACAGCTATTCCTATATGTTCTACTTTTAGCATTTTTTTTTAATTTTAGTTATATTTATGAATTAATCTAAATGCAATGGACCATTACTCAAATCCTTTAAATATAGGAAACCTTGACGACAATAAAAGAAATGTCGGAACCGGGGTAGTGGAAGCCCGCGAATGCGGAGATGTTGTAAAACTTCAGATTGAAGTGGATGAGCAATCAATTATAAAGGATGCAAAATTTAAAACGTTTTGCTGTGGCTCCGCAGTTGCTTCATCATCTGCTGCAACCGAGTGGCTTAAAGGCAAAAGCCTTGATGAGGCGCTACTATTTGATGAGAAACAATTGAACAAAGATCTTCAGATACCTCCCGTAAAACTTCATTGCTCCATATTAACCAAAGGAGCGATAAAGGCTGCTGTAAACGATTACCGAACCAAAAACGGGTTGGAAGTGTTTTAATTAAAATTTTAAGGTACCAATGATACACGTTACTGACAAAGCAAAAGAATACTTTATAGACCTTCGCAAGAAAGAAGGTAAAACAGAAGATTTTAACATAAGAGTATCTGTTAGCGGCGGGGGTTGCTCTGGCTTAATGTATAATCTGGATTTTGACAACCAACAAAAGCCAACAGATCAGCTTTATGAGGACAAAGGGGTTAAAATCCTGGTAGATAAAAAGAGCCTTCTTTATCTGATAGGCACAACGCTCGATTTTTCTGACGGACTAAACGGAAAAGGTTTTCAGTTTATAAATCCTAACGCCTCTCGTACCTGCGGTTGTGGCGAGAGCTTCTCAGTATAAGTTAAAGCTAATCCTTTGGATTATTTAGAGCGACTAACAATTTTTCTGCAGTTAAGGGTTTATTAATATATCCCAGATATTCCTCTTTTAACTTAGTTATATCTTCTGCATAAGAAGAACTGGCAAGTATTATAATTTTTATTTGGGATTTATTAGCCAGGTTCATTTTCTCTAATGCAGCAAATAATTCAACTCCCTCCGGACCGGGCATATTTAAATTTAATAAAATAACTTCAGGCGCATTATTTTGGTGATGAAAGGCAAACCAGGTTACAAATTGAATCGCCTTATCCTTATTTACAGCAGTCTCAACAACATCCGCAACACTAAGTTGTTTTATAACTCTATAATTCAGGAAGTTCCTTGTTCCGTCATCGTCTACCAACAATATACAATTCAACTTTGCCATTAGCCTAAAATAGAGATTGTAAAAGTTATAAAAAATATTTCTAAAATTCTAATTTTATTTTTTAAAACTTCCTATTTTATCTAACTCCACTACAGTTACTCCATCAGCGCGTCTATAAAAAACACTTGCAAAGTTTACATTCCATGCCAGCTCATTGTATTTATAAGAGGTTCTGGCATTTACAGTTTGAGAGAAAGTATCGTCAAAAGCCTTAAATAAGATTAGAAATTCCGCGTCCGATTTATCCATTTCTTCTTTTGTGTAGCCATACAAAGGGCTGGATTCATCAATGGGGTGAACTATTATCCAACTAAGAGGGAAAAAATCAATATTGCTCCTCTCCAGTTCCAATTCATAATACTTTCTGGTTTCCTGGCCAGGCTGCCCCTCTAGCCGCGAAAGCGCTACTTGTATCTCCACATTAATCAACTGGTTAGAGCGACCATTGGCCAACATAAATTCAAAGGCTGTTATCCCGTTGTATGGGGCTATAATAGCATTTTTGCTGTAAACAATGCTTACATTGGGGCGGGAAAACCTTCCATAAAGCAGGCCGGTAGCAAGGGCAAAAGAAAGCAAACCCGCCAACGATTCGAAAGCGGAAATAAAGTTTGCCGTTATGCCTACCGGATTAATGCGACCGTAACCCACGGTAGTAAAAGTCTGGCAACTGAAAAAGAAAGCATCCAGAAATTTTTCAACATCTGTTTCTCCAACAACGCCGCCAAGCTTTTCTACCCCTGTCCAGCTATATAACACTGCGAACCCCAAGTTTAACGCTACATACACGCAAACAACATAGAAAAGAAAATTTAACCATGAAATAGTAATGAGGTAATGGTAGATGCTGAACCAGGTGGAAAAAGTGGCTCCTTTTCTTTTAACATTAAAAGATCCGTCCTTGTTAATGAACCTGCCTCCCCGTTGTGCGTCTTTATTGCCAAAACCAAGGTCTTTTAATATACGGTTCTGTTTTATAGTATTAAGAAGGGCCATTGAGTATTATCTAAAATAAATATAAGTTTACAGTAGTAATATATTTAACTTGACTGACAATTCCAGAAAAGCTATGGAAAAAAAATTTTCTGCATTGCAAAGAGGTTCACTAACAGGACAGCTTCAAAACCAATATTTTGATCTCATTATTATAGGGGGAGGGGTTACCGGGGCGGGGATAGCTTTAGACGCTGCATCCCGAGGCATGAAAACAGCCTTAATTGAAATGCAGGATTTTGCAGCTGGCACATCTAGCCGATCTACTAAGCTTATTCACGGCGGATTGCGCTACCTGAAACAACTGGAAATAAAACTAGTTGCAGAAGTGGGCAAAGAGCGTGCAATTGTTTACAAAAACGCCCATCATGTAACTCATCCGGAGGTTATGCTACTCCCATTGATAAAAGGCGGCAGTCTCAGCAAAATAGAAGCCTTTCTGGGATTAACATTGTACGATTATCTTGCCAGAGTAAAGAAAGGAGAGAGGCGCAAAATGCTCTCGAAAGAGGAGGCTATTTTAATAGAACCTCTATTAAGAAAAGATATACTAACAGGAGGAGTGTCCTACTACGAATATCGAACCGACGATGCCCGCCTTACTATTGAAATTCTTAAAAAAGCTTTTGAACTGGGAGCGCTTGCTATTAACTATACTAAAGTTACGGGTTTTATATACAGGAGGGAGCATATAAAAGGTGTAAAAGTAAAAGACCTGACTACCGGAACTGATTATGAAGTAAAGGGTTCTCAGATAATAAATGCCGGTGGCCCCTGGGTAGATGAAGTAAGTATGTTGGATAATTTTGCCGAAGGCAAAAAACTTCACCTAACCAAAGGGGTGCATCTGGTAGTAGATTATATTAAACTTCCCTTAAGGCATTCTGTTTACTTTGATGTACCGGATGGACGGATGATTTTTGCTATTCCAAGAGAAGGTAAAACATACATTGGAACTACTGATACCGACTATTATGGTAAATTGGAAGAGCCAGAAATCACGGCTAAAGACAGGGACTATTTATTGAAAGCTTGTAATTCTATGTTTCCAGGCGCTCCTCTTTCTCCTTCAGATGTAGAGTCTGGCTGGGCTGGGCTAAGGCCATTGGTGAAAGGGAAGGGAGAATCGCCTTCAGCAATTTCCAGAAAAGATGAATTATTTGTAAGCAAAACGGGCCTTATTACTATTGCCGGTGGAAAACTAACAGGCTACCGCAAAATGGCGCAGCGCGCTACAAACGTTGCCGCCTTGCGTTTAGAAAAAGGAGGAAAAGATTACTCCTCATGCTCTACAAAAAAAATAAAGCTATCGGGTGGGGATACAGGAGAAGATTTTGAAGCTTTTGCAAAAGAAAAAACTCAGGAAGGAGTTGCAGTAGGATTGCCTATAGAAGATGCTGCTTTTCTTGCTAAAACATATGGTTCCAACACAACTATTCTTTTTAACTATTATAAAGAAGCTCCATACGATAAATTACTGCAGGCCCGTTTGCAATATGCTATTGAACATGAAATGGCAGCAACTTTATCTGACTACTTCATCAGACGCACAGGAGGTTTATATTTTAACATTGCAGAAGTTAAAAAAACGATGGAAAATGCCGCAAATAATATGGCAAAGCTATTGAGCTGGAGTGATGAGCAAAAGCAATTGAACATAAAAGAGTTAGAGGGCAAGATCAACGCGATCGAACTTATTAATAAAGTTTAACGAACTTATTTTTTTATTTATCTAATAAACAACTGAAAAAGTAACGCTAAGGCAAAAAAAAGAGTAAAACACCATCACAAGTATACTCTTTTAAGCCTATGAAATGTTTTTTCTATATAATTTTCCAATTTGTTATTGTTTTTCCTTCTTTATCACAAGATTATAAACCTGAAAACCTGGGCCCAAATGTAAATTCGGCCTACGGTGAACTTGCTCCCCTGATATCTGCCGATGGGAAAACAATTTATTTTGAACGTCTTAACCACCCACAAAATACGTTTGGTGAAAAAGACAGCCAAGACATTTGGTATTCTGAGCTTAAAAACGGAGAATGGACAGAAGCCAAAAGGCTTGAAAAACCTTTTAACAAAGAGCAGACTAATTTTATTTCTAATATAACTCCTGATGGAAATACAATTTTAGTAGGAGGGGCTTATGAAAAAGGGTCCTATAGTGGTGAAGGGTTTTCTATTTCAAATAAAACAAAAACCGGGTGGTCTCACTTAAAAACTATTCCTGTAAAAGATTTTGAGGAAATGAACAGAGGGCTATATAATTACGCTTATCTGACTAACGACCGCGAAACAATGCTACTATCCATGAGCGAACAAGATAGTAGCGCGGTAAGCGATATTTATGTGAGTTTTATTCAAAAAGACGGAAGTTGGTCTCAGCCGGTAAAGATTGGTGGGCCAATCAGTACAGAGAGTGATGAGATAACTCCTTTTCTTGCTGCGGATGAAGTTACTTTATATTTCTCCTCTGACAGAAAAGGCGGTTTCGGTCAAAACGATATATGGATGAGTAAACGGCTGGACGATACCTGGCTAAACTGGTCAGAACCTAAAAACCTGGGTAGTACCATTAACTCCGAAGCATGGGAAGGTTATTACTCTATTGATGCTGCCGCAGAATATGCGTATATGATCTCATATAAAGAATCTTATGGAGGAACAGATATTGTAAGAATAAGGCTAAAAGAAGAAAACAGGCCAAACCCGGTTATGTTGGTACAAGGCAAAGTTGTTAACTCAGAAACCAAAGAGCCACTGGAGGCACATATTACCTACGAAACTTTACCATCAGGAAAAGAATCGGGCACAGCTCGTTCTAACCCTGCCACAGGCGATTATACCATAATTCTTCCTTATGGTTCTAATTACGGCTTAACGGCTACAGCCCCAGACCATTTAGAAACCTCGCACAGTCTTGATCTTACAAAACAATCAGACTACCAGGAAATCACTAAGGACTTATTTCTTACCCCGCTAAAAGTAGGGGAAATTGTGCGGCTTAATAATATTTTTTTCGATTTTGGCAAAGCCACGTTAAGGCCGGAGTCCTTCCCTGAGCTTGACAGACTTGTGGAATTATTGAATAAAGAACATAACATGAATATTGAGATAGAGGGGCATACCGATAACATTGGATCTGTAGAAATTAACCTTAAATTATCCACGGATAGAGCCAACGCTGTAATGGAATATCTAATTTCAAAAGGCATTTCCGCCGAACGCATTGCTGCCAGAGGTATTGGGGAAGGCGAGCCAATATCTTCCAACGATGAACTGGAGGGCAAGCAACTTAATCGCCGAGTAGAATTTACAGTTTTGAAAAATGAATAAAACAATTAACGATATTTAAAGCTCTCTTTACATCTGACAATCTTAAATGTAACTCAAAGACTTAAAAACAAGTAAAACACTTCATAAACTCATTAATTCCAGTCTATGAAATCGTTTTTTATTATTGTATTTCTATTTATTATCACTTTCCAAATACAAGGCCAGGATTATAAACCGGAAAATTTGGGGCCAAAAGTTAATTCCAAATACGGAGAATTGGCGCCTTTAATTTCTGCAGACGGCAAAACCATCTATTTTGCTCGCCTTAATCATCCTCAGAATACATTTGGAGAAAGTGGAAGCCAGGACATTTGGTATTCTGAACTAAAAGATGGGCAATGGACGGAAGCAAAACACCTGGACAAACCTTTTAACCAGGAGCAAATTAACTTTATGTTTAACGTTACGCCCGATGGCAATACCATATTGGCTGGGGGTGCTTATGTGAAAGGAAAGTATGCTGGGGAAGGGTTTTCTACATCCAATAAAATAAAAACCGGATGGGCTCCTTTACAAGCTATTCCCTTAAAACACTACGAAGAACTAAATAGAGGCTTGTATAGCTTTGCTTATCTCACCAATAACCGCGAAACACTATTACTTTCCTATAGCGAACAAGACACAGGCTCTATAAGCGATATTTATGTTTGTTTTCTACAAAAAGACGCGACCTGGTCTGAACCAGCGAAAATAAGAGCGCCAATAAGCACTGAAAATGATGAAATAACTCCATTTCTTGCCGCGGATGAGGTTACTTTATACTTTTCTTCTAACAGAAAAGGAGGCTATGGGCAAAACGATATATGGATGAGTAAAAGACTGGACGATACGTGGCTTCATTGGTCAGAGCCTAAAAATCTGGGTAATACCATTAATTCAGAAGCCTGGGAGGGCTACTATTCTATAGACGCTGCCGGAGAGTATGCTTATATGGTGTCTCATAAAGATTCATATGGAGGAACAGATATAGTAAGAATTAAGCTTAAGGAAGAAAACAAGCCAAATCCAGTGGTATTGGTACAAGGTAGAACGCTTAATTCGGAAACTAAACAGCCAATAGAAGCGCATATTTCTTACGAGACTTTGCCTTCAGGAAAAGAATCGGGTACGGCACGTAGTAACCCAATAACAGGAGATTATAAAATAATTTTACCCTACGGAGCTAATTATGGTTTTACGGCTACCGCCATTAACTACCTGGAAACGTCCGAAAATCTTGACCTAACCAGCGTTGCCGAATACAAAGAGATTACTCAGGATTTATTACTTACCCCCTTTAAAGTAGGACAAACTGTACGTCTTAACAACATCTTTTTTGATTTTGCCAAAGCTACTTTAAGGCCGGAATCATTCCCGGAACTGGACAGACTTGTAGATTTACTTAATAAAGAACGTAAAGTGAATATTGAGATAGAAGGGCACACGGATAATGTGGGATCGGACGAAGCTAACCTAAAACTTTCTTCAGATAGAGCTACGGCCGTTATGGACTATGTTATTTCTAAAGGAATTTCATCAGATCGGCTCACTGCCAAGGGCTTCGGGGAAAGTATGCCAATTGCTTCCAATGACGACGACCAGGGCAAGCAGCTTAATAGAAGGGTAGAGTTTACTATTGTAAAAAACTAATCTGCCTTCCCTCATTTATTATTTCTTACTCAAAATACTTATCTTGCATAAATTAACAACTATAATTCTAATAATATAACATGGGTAAAGGCGACAAAAAAAGTAAAAAAGGTAAAATAGCAATGGGCTCTTTCGGTAATTCCAGATTAAAAAAGAACGAGGGGCATACCCCAAAAAAAGAAGCGGCAGCTAAAGAAACAGCGCCTAAGGAAAAGAAGTAAAACAGCCCCAAAAGTATAAAAGCATCCCGAAGGATGCTTTTATTTCTAAAACCTAACTAACATGAGAAACTAACTATTCTCTCTTGTTAACAAAACTACTGAGTGTTTTGTTTTATTTCTCTTGCGTATTTTTTTAATATTTTTGGCAAACTATTTTTTCATAAACTTAATAAAATTCAAAGGTCTATGAATTTGTACACTATACCTGTTCTTGTTTTACTTTTAGTAGTTTCTTTTTCATTAAAATCTCAATCCCTTATTCTAAGCCAGGATTTTACCCTACAAAGTCCTTTTAATGAACCTGACGGCAGAAACGATGTTGTTCAATTATCCTCAACTGATTTTATCACCCTTGCTAAAGTAAAAGGAAACGAAACAGGCAAATCTGATTTTATGCTGGAACGTTATGGGAAGGATTTAAAACCTCTGTGGCAAACTCCTCTGGCTATTGAAAACTATGAAGACTATAAGGAAATTTATTACAATGGAAAAGAACTGGTATTACTCTCTGTAATGCACAACACTTCCGAAAAAAAAACAAAACTTGAAGCCTATGGGTTTGATGTAAACAGCGGACAAAAAACATGGACTAAGGAACTGGAATCTTATCCCATTATTGACTGGAAAGCCAACCAGCAAAAGGGAAGAGTAAAAGAATCGTTCACAGACTTGGTTTGCGAACATACTAATCCTGATTTTGTTACCCCTTTTGAATATAAACACAATATTAATTTTACTCCTGATAGTAGTAAATTTATTTCTTATGTGTTCGATTACAGCCAAGACCGGCTAAAGGCCAACGTAACTATTTACGACAACGCCTGTAATCTTATCAGCAAGGGACAATTGGGTATAGACAATGGTTTTGTAAACCAGGGTATATACATTAACAACGACGGGCTTATCTACATCCTTAACGCCACAGCTTCAGGTACTCTTAATGTGATCCAATACGATTTAGCAAGCAAAAACTTTAACCTGCTTGACTTGCCTGGCGCAAATTTTCAGAAAGATGATTTTGGCGTACACTTCTTAAACAACGATGAATTGTATGTAGGAAATTCGGAACTGGCAAATGGCAAATTAATAGGCGTCACTTTTTCTAAATTCGATTTTAAAG
>Ga0302309_10001836_pt1 | contig 18563 bp, 13 predicted proteins | sample III_Palsa_N1_1_FD_200453 | JGI IMG/M metagenome (GOLD analysis project Ga0302309, IMG submission 200453) | Peat permafrost microbial communities from Stordalen Mire near Abisko, Sweden - III_Palsa_N1_1 | ecosystem: Environmental > Terrestrial > Soil > Palsa > Peat permafrost | place: Sweden... | reverse complement strand
TTTTGCGCCCTCGTAGTTAGTGACCTGTGTTTTAGCCTTGTTTAGTAAATTAAATTTCATTGGGAACCTCCCTTTCTTGTTTTGTATGATACAAAGGTTGACACCCACTGCGCAGTGTATTTGCGCAGATGAAAATATTTTAAAAAAAGTTGGAATTTATTTTACTGAAGGGAGATATTGGGCATATCCCTGCGGGAATAAATTAAAACTGGTCATGAACAATTAATTAATTGTCTGGCTACATACTTCTATCGAATACGAATTATTGATTAACTTGGCTAAATTTGTTGCAGCTACACCGTTTACTATGATAAACAACATAAAATTTAAGAATTATAAACTCTTCAAAGATGAACAGGAACTTGAACTCCGGCCGATCACAATCGTAATCGGTAAGAATAATTCAGGCAAAAGTGCCATCGGCAAATTGCTGACGATGTTATCCGGAAGTTTTTCAGGAAGTTTTAGTGCTCCTTTGCAATTGGAAACCGGGAGTGTTCGCGTCGGGAATAGTTACGAGGATATTTTCTATAATCGTGAAATTACGGTTGCCCCGATTGAATTGACTATTTCAAGTGAGAGTGAAAAATTGCAAGTTTCAATTACTGGGGACCGAACTTACAACATCAAGATAAGCAAATACTCTTTGAATGATAATAACGTAGATATCGCAAAAAATAAATTTAACGGGTTTTTAACTAATGCGGTCGAGATCAAGACTCTGAAGCTCGATTTTGATTATATAGAATCGTTTAGAAAGTTTCCTACTCCGACTTTCAGCGACATTTTTGGTGAATATTCAAAAATCGGCCTCTCGGGTGAAAATGCTTATAAACTTTTAGCTCAATATCATGAAAACCACGACGATACTTTGGATCTGATCAGCAAGTGGTTTTCAGAAAATTTCGAGGGATGGAGATTGAGCGTCAAGGATGTTTCTGGCACTTCAAAATCTTATGAGGTTGTTTTGGAGAACGATTTTATAAAACCAATCAATATTGTAAATACAGGGTCCGGAATACGACAATCTCTCCCGCTTGTAGTGAGATCATTTATGCCTGTTGAAGATGAAATCCGCATAATTACTGAAGAACCTGAAACTCATTTGCATCCCGCCGCTCACGGTAATCTTGCAGAGCGTTTTGTTCAGTCTTATCTGGATGACAACAAGAGAAAATATTTTATAGAAACGCACTCAGAGAACTTTATTTTACGGATTCAGCGAATGATTGCCGAAAAAAAGATTTTAAATACTGATGTGTCGATTTACTATGTCGATTATAAAGAGAAATCTGGTTATAGTTCACTAACGCGAATCCAAATTGATGCCGACGGCGAGGTAGACATGTGGCCGGATAACATTTTCAATGAGGATCTGGACGAAGTACTGAAGTTTAGAAAAGCCCAAAAAGAAAACCAAGATGCGGGTCAGAATTCTTAAAGACATTTTCGAAACCGACGTGTTTCTCGACGATTTGGATAATCTTTTTAAATATTTCAGGACAGGAAAGCATTCACTCGTTCTTTCCGACATAGACGCTATTGAGGCGCTGAAAGCTACAGACTGGTATGAAGAAAATCCAAGGAATCAGAAAATTATTGATAAGTTTATTAAAGCTTCAGCAAAAAAGAATAGCGGACGTAAAAGCATTACAATATCTTCTCAAAATACAGACATCAATTTTAAGCCGGGAGAAGCAGTTCGTTATTTGGATCAGCCATTGACTATCTTGTTGGAGAATAGTGTCAATGATTCACCATTTATAAACGCCGTTATTAAACATTTCGACTCCGATGGCACCTTAAAAATCGCCAAGGATGAACAATGGTTCAAATACGGGATGGGAGGAGGTTCATCTATAGCAGCTGTCGTAAAAAGTGATTTGCGCGAATCATTCAATCATCAATCTTTTACAAAAGATAAGAAAGTTTATTTGCGCTATTTTGTCATTTTAGATAGTGATAAGTCATGGCCAGGTATGACTGTTCCCGACTATAAAGTGGAAACGTTTCGAGAAAATGACGTACTACATCATGTTCTGCATAAAAGAGAGATGGAAAATTACGTTCCTGTAGAGGCTATAAGAAAACTAGGGGATAATTACCTTAATTTGTATATCAGGTTTCCAAAGGACGAACAGAAAGATTTTTTTGATATTCAAAAGGGTTTTGCCGGAAAGGCAAGAAACAGGATGCAACCGGTCGAAGTTCTTGCATTATATCCAGAAAGCGAAGTTCCCTTCGGAAATTGGGAAGTACTAAAACAGGGAATAACTATGGAAAAATATAAAGGAAATCTTTTCAAAACTGAATTCTCTAAATTATTCGACGATAATACCGTGACTACAGCAACAATGCAAGCAATGATCAGGCACCAACCGAAGCATGAGGGTGGTTTGAACGAATATGAGTTTATAATTGACAATATTAAGAAGCTGCTATGAGTAATCTGCAAATCAATACGCGCGTCAGGCGGCTTTTTCAATACCTAGAAGATTTTGAAAGAGGTAAAATTCAGGTACCACCATTTCAAAGAGACTTTGTGTGGAACAATCAGAAAAAACTAGATTTGATGGATAGCCTAAAAAATGGATTTCCAATTGGCTCGGTTTTATTTTGGCAACCCGAGAGCGTTAATTCGTTCGATATGGTAGACGAGGAGTTGCAGAGCGTCGGCACCTATCAACTTAGAAGTAAGAATAACGACTTTTATTTTATTTTGGATGGATATCAGCGTTTATCCACGCTGTTTGGCTGCTTTATCGACCCACATACTACAAATCTTCACCGTATAGAAAGTGACTGGAAGAAAGAATTCGATATTGTATATAATCTGAAAGACGACAATTTCGAATTCAATCGGAGAAGTCGTTCAGATTTAGAGATCTACCGCATTCCACTTTATCACTTTGTTACCAGCGAAAGGTTCTACGATTTTCAAACCGATCTTACCGGTGCAAATATCTCTGAAGAAGATAAGCGGGAGTATATTATACGTTACAAAAATTTCGGTTCTAAAATTTCAAGTTACGACATTCCTTCCATTGATCTTGTGGGAGGAACTATCAAAGAAGCAGTAGACATATTTTCCAGATTGAATTCAAAAGGGGAGCGGATCACAGAGGACTGGAAGGTGTCAGCACTAAGTTTTAGTAGGGAACGTAACTTCAGATTCGGCTCCAAGATTGATGAGTTGTTTGAAAGAATAGAGCGATATAATTTTTTTACATCAGCTTCAGATCGTAAGTCCAAGCGTGAGCTGATTTTACAATGCGTGGTTTCAGCATTTGGTAAATTATACTTTGATGTTTCTAGTGCCTCCCGTGAGTTGGAACAACTCGCCTTGCAAAGTAATTTCATTGATGTATGTCTACAAGCGATGGATAGCATCGTAATCGCTGTTCAATTTTTATATGAAGAATTACTTGTTTTGGATAGCCGGCTCTTGCCCTATAACAGCCAATTAATCTTTATTACTCAATTTTTTAATCAGCAACCACATCCCCACCGAACCCAAATAGAGAAGTTGAAAAGATGGTTCTGGATTACTACTTATTCCAATTATTTCACGATATACAATTTAGGCAGGCAACGTACTGCATATGAATACTTTAAAGGTTTTATTAACGATGAGTTGGTCAATCCTGTATTTTATGATAAGTACGATCATTTTGAAACAATAGAGTTCCCAAAAAAAATTGCAATGAATAGTGTGCGGGCGAAGGCACTTGCTCTATTTATGATTAATCATGCAGTCAGAAATAATAATATAATGCATTCTTCTCTTTTAATGGATCGCGATCACATGCATTATGATTTGTATAGGATATTTAATCATATGGAAATCGAAGAGGACACCAATATAAGTGAAAATACCATTATCTTGGTTCGAGAACGCTCGGTTTATCGGGAAACCGCAAACAGATTTAACTTCTTTGAATTGTTTCACACACTAGATATGGGCCATACCGAAAATTTGTTTGTAACAGCTGAGATGGTCTTTCAGTATAACCGAACTAATAATCAGGTTGAATTTCTCCGGGAACGCTTGAATCTTATCAAATCCTCTGAAAAACTTTTTGTGGAATCTTTGAATATGCAATACGAAGAATGATCGAAGACTAAGTGGGTTTTCAAATATTTGATTGACCTGCACAATGTGCGCCCCTCGCCAACACGCATGAAGCGTGTGCTTTTAATCAAACCCCCTCAATCCTCCGGCCTCTCCCGCGCATCCGCCATCCTAACTATCCTTGGCTCAAACTTAGCCAACACATCCACCAGGTCATGCTGCGCGGCCATTACCGTGTGTATATCCTTATAAGCCATCGGCGCTTCGTCCACATCGCTGCCCATTAGGGTAATACGCTTGTCAACCAAATTGGCGGCTATCAAAGCTTTGTCCAAAGTTTTAAATGCCGCGCTGCGACTCATCAACCGGCCCGCGCCATGGCTGGCGCTGTTTATGCTGGCCGCGTCGCCTTTACCACGCACCACAAAGCCGGGTGTGCTCATGCTGCCGGGGATAATGCCCAGTACGCCCTCGCCGGCCGGGGTAGCGCCTTTGCGGTGCACCATTACTTCGGTACCGTCGGCCAGTTGCTCCTTCCACGCAAAGTTGTGGTGGTTCTCTATCATCAGCAGCGGTTGCAGGTTAAGCGCGCGGGCTATTTTGCCGTGTATCTCGTGGTGATTGGCGCTGGCGTATTCGCCGGCCAGGTTCATGGCTATCCAGTATTCCTGCCCCTCGTCCTTATCCAAATCAAGCCATGCCAAATGCTTGGCTTCAGGTGGCAGCTTGGTTTTGGTCATGGCAATTTTGCTGTAATAGTCGGCCACGCTCCCCCCAAATCCCCGCGAGCCCGAGTGAGAAAGTAAGGCTAAATAATTACCCGCCGGTATGCCATCCAAAGCGCCATCGGCAATAGTTAATTCACCCCATTCCACAAAATGGTTGCCCGTACCGCTGGTACCCAGCTGCGCGTAGGCCTTATCCTTCAAACCGCGTATCACCTTGGTTTCGTTCCACGCGCTGCTGTCAAACAACGAGCTGTCAAAGTACGATTTCGTAGTACACCCCATCCCGAAATAAGTATTGTCCACCAGCATATTCTTCAGCTTATCATTCTCGCTATCCACCATCGCCGCAGGCAGATCAAAAATGCTCAAACACATACGGCAGGCAATATCCACCCCAACCGCAAATGGAATAATGGTATTGGCGGTAGTAGCCAGCACCCCGCCAATAGGCAGGCCGTAACCCTGGTGCGCATCGGGCATCAGCGCGCCGGCAACCGCTATGGGCAATTGTATAGCGGTCTTCATCTGCGCCAGCGCGCCTACCTCAATATGTTCCAATCCCCACACCGGGAAATCGGCTATCTCTTCCTTCAGCTTAAAGTTGCTGCGTTCCTGTTTTACAAACTTGCCTTCCTTTCGCATGGCGATAACATCGTCGGCCAGGTTCTTAAACTTGCCGCCCTTTTTCAAAGCGTAAGGCATCGGGTCGTCTATCAGCGCCTCAAGGTTAGCCAGTATCTGGGTTTTGTCCATCACACCATGTTTCAGCAAACCATTGGCCACGCGACTAAAGTTTACCAATACTTCCACATCGTTAATACCCAATGCCTTTAACTCGTTATTGCTGATCTTTAGCCCCCCGGCCCCCTGAAGGGGGAGGTTCTGAGGGTTATTTCCTTTTCTCATGCTACAAAATAAAACACCATCTGCGCAATCTATTTGCGCAGTAAAAAATAATTTAATAAATTTCACAATTAAATCCGAAATCCGACATCACAACCATGCCCGTAAACCGCAACGCCCTTATTCGCTACCGCACCATAGACCAATGCCTGCAAAACCGCTACAAAAAATGGACGCTGGATGACCTGATTGATGCCTGCAGTGATGCCATTTATGAATACCAGGGCATTGATACCGGTGTAAGCCGTCGTACCATACAGGCCGATATAGAGATGATGCGTAGCAACAAACTCGGCTACGAGGCGCCTATTGAGGTGGTTGATAAAAAGTACTATACCTATAGTGATAAGAATTACAGCATTACTAACAGTCCGCTAAACCAGCAGGATATGCAGGTGCTAACCGAAGTATCCGATCTTCTTAAACAGTTTAAAGGGTTTAACCACTTTACCGACCTGAATGAGATGGTGAGTAAGCTGGAGGACAAGATATACACTCAAAAAACGCAAAGTGCTCCGATAATTGATTTTGAGAAGAACGATAACCTCAAAGGTTTAGAATGGATAGAAGTGATCCGTAAGTATATTGTAGCTAAAAAAACCATGTGCGTAACCTACCAGTCATTCAAAGCCAGGGAAGCCAGTACTTTTTGCTTTAGCGGCTATCTATTGAAGGAGTACCGCAACCGCTGGTTTGTTTTAGGCATACGCCATGGCAGGGGCGGCCATTTGCTAACCCTGGCACTTGACAGGATACAATCCATTATAGCACATGATGACTATTACCGCGATAATGAATCTATTGACCTGGCTACCTATTACAATGATTGCATCGGTGTAACCAAATCGCCCGGCCAGCGCGATTGTGAGGTGGTATTTTGGATTGATAACGATAATGCGCCTTATGTAATCACCAAACCGCTGCACCATACCCAAAAGTTATTAAGCGAAGAGGTTGATGGAAAAATATTCAGCATTAAAGTAATTATGAACTTTGAACTGGAGCGTGAGTTACTTGGCTTTGGCGCGAAAATGCGTGTATTAGGGCCGAGGGTATTGGTTAAACAGATAAAAGGGCAGCTGAAAAAAACATTGGAGCGGTATGATATTGGAAGTAGTACAACATCATTTATGGAATAAAATGTAATAAAGATGGATGACAACATAATAAGGCCGGAATGGATACCTTCGGGATATAATGAAGACGCTAAAAAAGTGGGAAAGACTAACCTGAATATCTGCAAAGATATTTTATTCGGTGTGGCTATAGGCGATGCGGTTGGAGTACCCGTTGAGTTCAAAAGCCGTAAAGAAATAAACCTGAAGCAAGTAATAGATATGACGGGTTATGGCACAACAAGCCGGCCGGGACTTTTTCAGATGATAGTTCGCTCACTTTCTGCCTGGCTGAATCAATTGCTTCAGGTTTTACATTAGAAGAAACTGCACGCAATTTTATCAACTGGCGATATGATAATTATTGGACTGCCGACAATGAAGTTTTTGATATCGGTATAACAACCCAGCACGCCATTGACAGGCTGCTAAAAGGGGCAAGACCTGATTTGGCTGGAGACTTCGAGGTTTATAGCAATGGTAACGGCTCATTAATGCGGATACTTCCGTTGTTGGTATATCTAAAGAATAAACCCATTGCAGCGCGGTACGAACTGATTAAGCAAGTTTCATCAATAACGCATGGTCATATACGCTCAGCTATCGCTTGTTTTTATTATTTAGAGTTCGCATTATGGATTTTGAAAGGAGAAAAGAAGCTCGCCATATACCAACGGTTGCAAAAGGATATAGCAGGTTATTTACAGTCGGTTAATATCATTCAGGAGGAGCGAAATTTATTTAATAGGCTATTGGTCGATCGGATTGATATGATGCCTGAAGATCAGATTCAAAGCAGCGGTTATGTATTGCATACGCTGGAAGCCAGTATATGGTGTTTGCTAAACACAGATAATTACAAAGATGCTGTTTTAAAAGCAGTTAATTTAGGAGAAGATACGGATACAACTGGCGCTGTAACAGGGGGCCTTGCCGGTTTATTATACGGTTATGAAGATATTCCGAAAAACTGGCTCAACCAATTAGCGCGTAAAAACGATATTGAAGATCTGGCGCTTAGGATGTCAAAGTCAGTGGACTAATTAAACCGCTTCACAAATTAACTCGGCCAAACTTCTTACTTCCACAAACTCATCGTTAATATATTGCGTGTTTACGTGTGAATCTGTGCAGATCAGCTTTTTAATAAGCCCGCTATTTTTCAATTTGTTGATACCATCATTCACAAATAAGCCATGGGTGGTGATCACATAAATATCGCCTGCGCCGGCCTCCTTATAAGTTTTAGCTGCATTTATGATGCTCCCGCCAGAGCGGATCATATCATCATAAATAATTACGGTTTTGCCGGCCACATCAGCGTTAATGGCGCTTACTTCGGTATGGTCGCCTTTTAAGCGCCTTTTTAATATAAATGCAGCGTTAACACCTAGGTCGTTAGCTAACGATTCTACCCATTTGGCCCTGCCGGCATCGGTACTCGCCATCACAAAATCATCGCCGCCATATTCCTGTGCTGCTTTTATTACAATATCTTTGCAGTAAACATGTACGGGGTACAGATCATGTTCAAAGTAATACTGAATACCTTCAGAGTGCAGATCGAACAATAAAACCTTATTGCCCCTGTTTGATTTTGGGATACTTGATAACAACCGTGCCCTGGTTTTAGCAGTTACAATTTCGCCGGGCAATACGGCTCGTTCCATTGTAGAATAACCAAAATATGGGATAACCAGTGTTAGCGAATTTGCACTATAACTTACCAGTGAGGATGCAAGGTCGTACAGCTCAAGCGTGGCCTGGTCGTTTACCGTTCCTCCAATTAATACTACATCCCGGTTTTCTATATTGGAAATGATACGCTGATAGCGCTCACCATCGGTAAAGTGATTTACTTCCAGTTCGCCTTTTTCAAAATTACCGCAAGCCAATACTTTTTCGGCCAGGTATTCGTAGCTTTTTATGGCAAATAATAGCTTTTTCATATTCGTTTTAGTTGGCGTTTACATTGGCCTTAACCTGTTCAAAGGTGATAGGATCAATAAGATTACCGTTTTCAAATACGGTGTACAGTCCATCAGCCAGTTCCAAATGCTCCTGCTGATTTACGGTTTTAAATACGCCATTAATTTTTACCAATTTTAAACGCCCGCCTTTGCTCTTTTTAAAACTCGGGGTGATATTACCGTTTTTATCCATCTCTGTAGGGCTTTTTTCCACGGCGGTTTCCTTACCATTTATAATTGCGCTGCTGCATTTCAGGGCGAACTTTTGTGTGTCACGGTCTACCTTCTGCAGTAATGCACCACCCATGCCCAGTACCAGGTTCTCGGCGCTGATGCCATGTTCTTTTAAAGCCTTATAGATGTTTTGTATCTCCACATAATTTACCCCATCGCCTTGTATCACCCGTACCTGCGGCGGCAAAACTTTGTATCCTTTGGCATTTACGGTACAACCAAACTTATCGAACAGTATTTCAAATATCTTCAACAGTGTCATGATCGGATCACCGCTATCGGGGCGGATAACCAGAGTGCCTTTACGGTTCAGTATCTCTTCGCGAAGTTCGGTCCCCCAATAGTCTTCACAAGTTTTAAATATATTAAAGCTGTCAGATACGCAGGCAATGGTACCAGTTGGGAAAGTACGCAATACATGTCTAAATATTTCCAATTCACCTTCGCGGCCAAGCAGAGTGCAAATACTATGTTCAGTTGCCGGAACGCTTAAACCGTAAACCTTTTTTGCATTATAATAATTGATGGCCATTCCGCTACCCGCCAAATTATCACTTCCGCTAAAGCTAAGCAAGTGTGCCGCGCCGCCAATTTTGGCGCTCTCCACACTGCTTACACCACGAAAGCCAAAATCATTCAATACAAAATCAATACCGGCCTCGGCGCCTTCGGTGGCGGTTTCGGTATAATATTGTGTAACTACTTTTTTTATCTGGTTACTTAAAGTAGCTACGGTACAAGGGTACCACACCTGCATCAACAGGGTTTCTAAAAAATTGGTGAGCCAGTAGCATTCAGCGTCGGTATTTTCAATCGTCATCAACACGTTACTTGTAGGTACAGCGGTGCCTTCGGCCACGGCTTTTATTTTAACCGGCAGATTGCCATTATATTTATCTAAAATGTATTGAAATTTAGCTTTTTCGAACACATCATCGCGGCCAAATACTTGTTTCAGAAAGCCGTCGGCTTCGTCCAGGTCCTGTTGGGTGAAGGCCGGACCTTGCAGATATTCTTTCAAAAAATATTGCAGACCGAAGAAGATAGTTTCATCAAACATACCACCCCGGCTTTCCAGGTAGCTGTAAATTTGCGTGGTGCCCGGGTAGTAAAATTTATGGTGTGCGTATTTATAGGCATCTGCCAAAAGAATCAAATTTTCGCGTTGCATAATATTAGTTGTTAAGGTATTTGGTAATAATAAAGTTGAACATTTCCACATGTTCGTCGCTAATTGTTCCATTGCCGATCATCTGCGGTACATCGGCCAGTTTAAACCAGTCCAGGTCGATAATATCATCCTGCGCGGCAGGTGAGCCACTGATGTAATCGCAGCTGAACAGTGTAGTTATGATCTTATCTGCCTCGTTACGGTAACGCCAGTCGTTTATTTTGCGTGATTTTTCATAGTTCATTTGGCTTGTTTCCATTTCTCCGCATTCTTCCATCAACTCGCGTTTAGCTGCAGCTTCATAACTCTCATCTTCCGGATCGGCAAAACCGCCTATAAACCGCCATTTATTATTGCTTGCTTTTTTACCCAGCAATATTTCTGTTTTATCATTCCTGAAAACTGCAATATCAACGGTTGGATACACTTTAGTGTATTGGTTATAATAGGCGTATAAGATACCTGCACGGAAATCGTTTGAATCAAATACCTTATCGGCATATTGTTTGCGTAGTTCGGTTGCATTATAGTCGCCGTGTTCGGGCAGTTCTATTGTCTCAAACCGTCCTGAATAATATGGAATAAAACTATCCCTGCTGCCATAAAGGCAAAATTGCTCATTCGGAAACACGCCTTTCAACAAAGTATCCAGGTTTTCCGACCAAATTTTATCGCTGGGGTTATCGCTTATGGGCAGAATGATGATTTCAGGATAATCCTTTTTAATCATTTTTTCGCGGGTGTAATAATCATATGGGTTTTTCCGGCTACCCACTATTGAGCTAACCCCTAAAATGATGATTAGCTTGCCATGGCTTTCCTTTACCTGGCTTATCAATTGCTTGTGGCCTTCGTGCAGGTAAGGTGTTTGGAAACGGGCGATGATAACTGCTGTTTTCATTATTAATTTGCGTTAATTATACGCAAATATAAATATGTGTTTTGAATACGCAAATTATTTTTAATTTATTTTTTAAAAAGATAGAGATTATAACTCGAAGTTGATGCCTTCTTGTTGTAATTGAAAATATTTTTGCTCATTAAACCGGAATAGATTGCCCGGACGGCCTGCACCTTCTAATGCCTGTTTCTCTGTCGTTTCTTCTATAAAGCCGAATTTCGCCATTTTCTTTTTAAAGTTTCGACGGTCAATAGGGCGGTCCAATACGGCCATGTAGAGTTTTTCTAATTCTGAGAAAGGAAATTTCTCTTCCAGCAATTCAAAACCTACCGGCTGATAGAGTATTTTACTTTTTAAACGCTCATGCGCAGCGGTTAATATATCGTTATGATCAAACGCAAGATTTGGCAGTTTCTTAATATTAAACCAAGCCACATCTCCGGCATCTGTGTCTGCATGGAGTTCAAAGGCATCAGGCTTAACTAATCCATAATAAGTGATGGATATTACCCGGTTACGTGGATCGCGGCCCGGTTTGCCAAAACTGTAGAGTTGTTCCAGGTAATTGATATTGATACCTGTTTCTTCTTTCAGTTCCCGTTGCATAGCATCCTCCAAAGATTCATCATTGCCAACAAGGCCACCCGGCAGCGCCCAAATATCTTTGAAAGGCTTGATATTACGTTTGATGAGCAGCACCGATAATCCTTCTTTTGAAGTATATCCAAATACTACGGCATCAACAGCAACTTTTATGTTTTGGAGGGCGGGCATGTTACAAAGTTAAAGTTATTTTACCGATGAAAAATCAATTAACAGCTGTGATAATTTACTGCGGTTACTTCGGCTCATGGCCGGGTAAACAGGTAAATAAACCAACTTGTCCAAATCGAGATATTCATTATTAACAGCGTCCGGCAGTTTTAGCGTTATCAAACTGGATGCTTTTTGCGAGGCGTCAAAACCGTTGTTTCTGAGATAGTTGATAAGCCTTGCCGGGTCATTTGTTTCTACAGGCATAACCCAATAGGTATTCATTTTATTTAAATGGCCAATTTTATAATGATCGGGTATTTTTTCAAAAACGTCATTGGCTAATTGTACCCTTGAGTTAATATGTTGCTGATTGAAATTACTAAGTTTTTTTTGCAGTAGTTTTTTGTTCGGCAAGCAAGGGCGATGCCGTATCAGCTCAAAAATATTATCGCCCGGAAAACCTTTTGTAAAACTCGCAAGCACTTCGTCAAAATCCTTTCGCGCAACTTTAACCAGTTTATAAAACCCGGTATAAATAGTTTTGTTGCTCAGCAGCTTTACTAATGTGGCTTTATATAGTTTTTTTATATAAGCGGCTGAGGTCAACCGGCTATATTGTTCATTTCTGGCTAAAACATCAGCAAGCAATAACGGGTCTTTTATTTTAATTACGGCCCCGCTTATAGCTGTATTGGTTTTAATAAAGCCGAAACTAAACATCACTACATCCGAGGCCGGATTCCCTTGATAAATATTACCGGCATACGCTTGGGCGCAATCCTCAAATATCATCAAATTGTGCTTTTGGGCAATAGTAATTAGCTCATCGGTGTCCATAATTCCGCCAAAAAGGTGGGTTATCAGTATGGCTCTGGTGGCTGGAGTAATGGCGGCCTCCAGTTGCGCCGGTGATATATTTAAAGTTTGTTTATTTACAGATAAGGGAATTGGTATAATGTTATGCCCTACAATTATTTTAAACATATCAGGTATATTAATGGCCGTAACCAACATTTCTGAACCTGCTGAAAAATTTAATGCACTCAGTACAAGGTCGAACCCGGTACGTACCGAAAGGCAAATTAACGTATCGCCGTTTTGGTTGGCAACCGTTTGTTTTGTGGTTTTTAAACGGTCGGCAATGCAATAATACATTCCTGTACACAGGTGCTTATAGCTTATATATATTTTACCCCTGGGTATCATAACTATAATTTATATCTGGATAGAATAACAATAATTGAAAGTAATTATATATTAGCGTATTGCCAATATCCCTAATGCGCCTAAAACAAAAACTACCTGTTATTTTACTGTTATTTACTTTAATGGCCGTTTGTCAAAAGGCTCTAAACGCAAAAAAGCCTCACAATTGTGAAGCTTTATGCGGAATGGACGGGTCACGAACATCGTTCATAACTGTCTATATATCACATATTTATATTTTCAAATAATCAACTACTTTACGAATCACGCAATGGATAAATGATTCTAAATCGTTGGTATAAATATAGCAAATAAAGTAGAGGAAGAAAAGTAGAATTTTATATTATCGTTTAACTGCTACTATTTAATGACGATTGGAGCTAATAAACCGCAGCGATACTTTGTGATCCCACCTGGGCTCGAACCTAATCTTATATCTCGTTGAAAAACAATGATTACAAAGTTTTCGTCGTTTAAAGTAGTTACTTAGGTAACACGCCCTAATGACTATTCAAATATACACCAATGTTCTTACCTCGCAAATACAAAGTTACTTGCGAGGTTTTTTTATTAAAAGAATATTCGGAAGTGTTGCAGAAATTCAATTATTATCGAACTACCCCGGAAAAAGGGGGCAGGAATAGGGTTCAAATTTATTGCCAGGCGATGTAGTAGATTAAGAAGATTAACTTATAATAGCGCAACCGGATTATTATTATAACGAACCGGATAAAATTCCAAGTTTGGGAATACTAAAATAAAAAACTGACCCCACGCCGCTTTGGCTCTCCACCCATATTTTACCTTCATGAAGCTGTATAATTTCTGCACATAAATACAGCCCAATACCAAAACCTGGTATGGCCTTGGTGTGGTTGCCTTCTACCCGGAAGAAACGATCAAATAATTTATCAAGGTCTGCTGGCTCAATACCCATGCCCTCATCTTTAACGCTAACCTGTACCATTTCGCCAATTAATTGGCATTCGATTTTAATCTGCTTCCCGTTAGGGGAGTATTTGACAGCGTTGTTTATTAAGTTAAGCATAACCTGCTCTATCCGGTCATAATCTGCATATACCGGTAACGGTCCGCATGGACAATCGGTTATTACATGATCAGGCGCGATCAGTGCGCAAGCCGCGATTACTTCCTTGATCAAATCATTTAAAAGAAACTCACTTTTATTCAAGGGTATTTTCCCTGCCTCTATTTGTGAAACATTAAGGAACCCATTGATCATACCGGTCATTTTCTTGACCTGTTGTGTTACTTTATTAAGGGTCCCTGTTGCAAAAGTGTCCGCATTCTTTGTCGCCTTAATCTGAAGCATTTGTATGTAGCCATTTAAAGAAGTAAGCGGGGTTTTCAGTTCATGGCTTACCATCGCTATAAAGTCGTTTTTTCTTAATTCTTCCTGTTTTTTGTCCGTAATCTCCAACACAGAACCTATAAAGCGGTAAGGTCTGTCCATTTCATCGAAATAGGCTTGACCTTTCGCCCTTAGCCAACGTACCTTTTGATCTTTTACGCCAACCGTACGATATTCAACATCGTAAAAACCGTTACTTTCTGATTTATTAAATACCCGGTCAATAACTTTACTAACCCGTTCTTTATCGTCCGGATGTAACCCCTCCAAAAAGTCCTTTTCATAGGTAACTGTATCCTGGTGATCGATACCGAAAAGTGTCCGGCAGCGTTTATCCCATTCCATAGTACCCTTTTCCATATCCATATCAAAAGTGCCGAGTTCGGCAGCAAGGATGGCAAGTTTAAACTTATCTTTTTCTTTCTCCAGTTCTTTCTTAGCGTTTACCATATCAGTAACCTCAAAAGCAAAAACTAAGATTCCGTCTACCTTTCCACTCGCATTATGCCGTGGCTGATAAATAAAATTAAAATACCGGTTTTCTATCGGGCCGTCATCATACCGGGCAATCGGAATAAGTAACTCGTTGCCTTCAAATGTTGTATCGTTATCATAAACGCTCCGTAAAATATCCCATACCGACCCTTTAATTTCTGGCAGGGCTTCCAAAACGGGTTTACCCAATAGTTGACGTTCAGGAAAAAATTGTTGATATAAGGGGTTGATCAATTCAAAAACCAAGTCATAGTCATTAAGAACGCAAATGGCTGCCGGTGCTTCCATGAAAAACCTTTTTAACTGGTCGCGCTGGCCTTCCGTTTCCGCTTTGGCGTTCTCTAAATCCAGCTTTGTATGTTGTAATTCTTTTAGTCTACTTACTTTTTCCGTTATCTCGATCACCGTAACCAGCACACCGCCAATATTCCCATCTTCATCACTGATCGGACTATAAGAAAAGTCGAAAAAACATTCTTCCACATAGCCATTCCGATCAAGCGGAAGCATAAAGTTTGGAAATCCAACAGCGTTACCTTCCATAACCCCGTCAAACATAGACTCAATGATATGCCATATTTCTGCAAACGTTTCCCTGGTACTGATACCCATCGCCTGTGGGTGTTTAGTAGATCCAAGTATTGGCCGGTAGCCATCATTGTAAAGCTGAATATATTCTTTGCCCCACGCGATATACATGGGAAAAGGAGTGGACAACATTATACCAGTGGCTATTTTCAACTCAGTTGGCCAGGTTTCTACAGCACCAATAGGCGTCGCCGCCCAATCAATTGACCGGATCAGTTCACCCATTTCACCACCACCCCGCAAGAATTTATAGTCAGACATTTTTTGCCTATTCATTTAGGGTTGTCTATTAGTCGTTGTTTTGTTTATGAAATTTAAAGATATACATTAATCTTCAGCAAGGTGAACTGTTTGACAACACAGTGGCCACCAGTATCGAAGTACATTAATTAAGAGGCAGGGTAAACCAAAAAGTGCTGCCCAGGCCTAATTCACTATCGACACCTATTTCACCTCCATGTTTTTTAATGATCTCAGAACTGATGTATAACCCCAGCCCTAGGCCTGAATAATTATTACTACTACCATCAGCCTGGTAGTAACGCTCAAATAAATGGTTCACTTTTTCAGGAGCAACTCCGGGGCCCTTATCACTTACTGATACTTTTGCCAAATTGCCTATCCTTTCTATGTGTATTACGATCTCTTTTGAGTTAGGAGCATATTTTACTGCATTATTTACAAAATTTGTGATAACCTGGTCGATCCTTTCTAAATCCGCATCAACTTCAATAGCGCGGTCACCGGTTACCAAAATCTTAAAAAGAGTAGCGCCATCTATTTGCTCGCAGCAGTCCTCAACTAATTTACTAATTGCAAAACGCGTTTTATTCAATTGCAGTTGTCCGTGGTTAATTTTACTAACATCCAACAGATCATCTATCAGTGTGTTAATTTTATCCATACTTTTATTAGCCCTTTCAATCAACATAGGCGAGATTTTAGCCGGGTTATCCTTCATCCGGTCTAACAATTGTAGTGAGGCTTTCAAAGTAGTGATTGGTGTCTTGAGTTCATGGCTGGCAATGCTCATAAACTCATCCTTTTTCTTGAGCAATTCCTTATTCGCTTCATCCAACGTTTTTTGCGTTGTGATATCTAACGACGTTCCGACGAACCGAAAAGCTTTTCCCTGGTCGTTAAAATACACCTTCCCCTTGGACTTTAGCCATTTAATTTTTTTATACTGGTCTTCGATAGTACGAAATTCTTGTTCAAATTCACCATTATTTACGCCTCCTATCGCTTGTTCAAAAGCCTTTTCAAACAATTTGCCATCCTCAGTTTGGATCAGATCCAAATATTGGTTAAATTCCACCTGGTCGACCGGCGAAAGACCGAGTAACGCCTTAGAACGCTGATCCAATATCAATTCTTTAGTCAACACATTAAAGTCCCAGGTCCCCATCTCCGCTGCATCAACAGCCAGATTCAACCTTTCCTTACTCTCCCGGAATAAGGTTTCGACTTCTGCCAACCCCTCCTCAACTTTCCGTTGATCGGTAATATCTTCGATGGCTAATAAAATGACCTGCTCACCATTGATCTTATCCAATTGCTGTGCATTTAACAGCATCACTTTATAGCCAATGTTAGGGAAAGTATGACTTACTTCAAAATCGATAAATATCTTCTTTTCGGGCAATATGCTTTCTAACATATTACGAAGGAGCGGGTCATTCCACTGTTGGTTGCCCAGGTTATATATGTATTGATGTTCCGTTTCTTTTTCAGTTACCTTAAACTTATTGTAATAACCGTTTGTCGCACGTATGACTCTTAAATCCTTGTCCAGCATAAGCAGCGGATCCCTTATGGTATTGATGATCCCTTCGGCATAGGTACGGGCAAGGTTAAGCTGGTCGTTACGGTCTATCAGTTCACTGTTAACTATCGTAATTTCTTCGTTCGTACTTTGCAGTTCCTCTTTTGAAGTTTCCAGCTCTTCGTTCAAACTTTGTAGTTCCTCGCTACCTGAGAGTAATTCTTCATTGGCGCTTTGCAGTTCCTCATTGACGGCTTCTTGGTCTTCTGTCACCGTTCTCATATCTGCACGCGCCTGCATCAATTCTTTTTTCAGTTGCTCTATTTCAATATCTCGCGGGTCTGTTACCCCTTTTTTATTTTTCCCATTGCTAACCTTTGATGGTAACACTGTTACATTCTGACTCTTTATAAATACCACCAGGTAATATGGTTCAGGACCATTTAATAAAGGGGCAACTTCGATATTTACATATTCATCGGCCTGTTGAAAATTAAACAGTATCGCATCTTTTTTTGCGGCCGCCCTGTTTTTTTTGGCCAGGTGCAATAAATTCCGTAACTCAAATGCTAACCCTTCACGGGCCATTTTGAGTAAGTTTAGGCTTGCCCTGCCAGCGCCAGGGGTCAGCCAGGATTCAGTTTTACCAATAAACTGGATAATATCAAAGCTTTCATTGACCAATACGCTTGCCGGCGCATAGTTAGCTAAGATGATTTCTCCTGCTATTTTATATACATCGTGTTTTCCGCTTTCATTTTGAAAGGTTTTATCAACTTCTTTAAAGTTTCTTTCATAACCCGTAGAGGCGACCGGCATGAACCTCCCGCGTTCCCCTTTTCTTGAAAAGATCTTTTCGTGGTTATTATAAGGACTAAACAGGTCCGAGTTATTACCAACGCTTTCTGATTTGCCCAGCATTAAGAACCCGTTGTCATTCAGGGCATAATGAAAGGTATTCAGCGCCCGTTTTTGTAAAATAGGTTCCAGGTAGATCATGACATTCCGGCAACTCACTAAGTCAACCTTGGAAAATGGCGGGTCTTTCAGCAAGTTGTGGTTGGCAAATACGCACATATCGCGAATGACCTTATTGATCTGGTAGCTGCCGTCGAGCTTGGTAAAGAATTGCTGTAAACGGGAATCAGAAAGTCCGTTCAAATCGGTCGCCCTATAAATCCCGGCCCTGGCTTTGGCAATTGCTGTTTCGGAAATATCGGTAGCGAATATCTGGATCGTCATAGCCGCTGTCTTATCACCCAGGTGTTCCTGCAAACAAATTGCCAT
>Ga0302309_10001833_pt1 | contig 18573 bp, 15 predicted proteins | sample III_Palsa_N1_1_FD_200453 | JGI IMG/M metagenome (GOLD analysis project Ga0302309, IMG submission 200453) | Peat permafrost microbial communities from Stordalen Mire near Abisko, Sweden - III_Palsa_N1_1 | ecosystem: Environmental > Terrestrial > Soil > Palsa > Peat permafrost | place: Sweden... | reverse complement strand
TGAGTAAGTTAACGTCCAACCGCGTCCAGGCGAATCCATGCCGAGCTGGACTCAATATTGTCCACTGCGGTGTACACTCACTATGGGTGGACAAACATTTACGTGACGGTGGACAAAATGGAGGCACGAATGCAACTAACTGAGCTTCAAATCAAGTCCCTCCCACCCCAATCCAAGAGGTATGTCAAGAGCGATGGCCGGGGGCTCGCTCTTGAGGTAATGCCGACCGGAACTGCCTCCTGGCGATACAGGTACCAGTTCAAGGGAAAGACCGAGAAGGTTTCCCTCGGCAAATACCCGGTGGTGAGCCTGAAGGCTGCGAGATTGAAACGCGATGAATTCGCAAAGGCTGGCGCGACAGTCCCTTTATGAGATGTCGAGTACTAGCGCGAATGAGCTTAGAAACAGATTGCGGAGCATTCAAGAAAAGTTGGCTTGGAACGCCATTCTGATGACGGCCGGTGTTATTGGTTCTGTTCAAACTGGCGGCTTCAGCCTAGTAGCATCTATCCTTGCTGCCAAAGGCGTTGGCGAGAGTTTCCTTGAGTACAGGAGAGAAGTGAAGAGACATCCAGCATACTTTTTGTGGAAGCTACCTCAGCGCAAGGTGTGATTACTCCACAGTAACGCTGTTCTTGAGATATCTTGTCCGGACGTTGCAGCCTCGGAGGAAGGCAATGTTGTAGGCGAGGGCTTAGATGGGACCGACTTCGAGGATGGGCATGGGAGGTTATGGCCAGGGGATTTTGGGCTGACATGGCAGACCAGCGCGCTTGGGCTAGGGGCTAGTGCACTAAGGCAGCTATGCTGCCACCTGCGGAGAGACTTCCGGCAACGGAATCCTGCCACCCACTGCAATACAAACCTGCCCCGTGAAGCGCGGCGGCAGCTTCACCAGCTCGAAGCGGATCTCCATACCGAAGGGATCCGCAACCTGCACATCACGCTGGACAACATTCGCGGTTCCGAGCAGCCCCGCCAAACCGATGCCCAGCAGTATGCCGAGCTCATCCAGGCCGTGCGAGACCACCGCGCCGCTGCGGCCCTTCCTGCGCAAAACATCATCTACAGCAAGCCTGCTTATGCTGTCTGGACAGTCGCGCAACAGAGTAGAACCCTCGGCCTTCTGTCCCGCGAAGATGCCCAGTGCTATGTACGCCTCCTAAGGATTCTCGCAGTGTTGGTGTCGACTGTCGCATTTTCATTAGGAGGACAGCTTTTCGGGAACCGTATCGGTACTGATAAGTCGGCGAGTGTCCTGAAATTTTGATCGGGCCTCGCCGCTGGGTACCGGCAGCCTTCAGCGCTTGTCAGGAGTGATCCCTTCACCGAGTGCCACAATGCCGAGCAAGATGAGTAAGGACAGTGGAGTGCCCGATCTTTTGTGCCGTCGGAAGAGTTATGCTCTCCTTGTCCAGTGTCTCTCTTCTCCACTGGCACATTTCAGGCCGGGCACTCCACGACCAAACCACAGCATCCACCGCGTGTAGAGTCGCCCGGAGATAACATACTGCCTCGGAGACGCGGATCGCTTAAATAGGAATCTCGCTATCGGGACGAGGGGGGGGCGGGTATCTGTTCGTTGTAGAAGTCCAGTTCGGTCTGCGGTCCCATTCCGACGGATGGTTTACTCACATCGAGAGTGAACTTAACCCGCATAAACCAACTCGGGCTCACATGATTTCTAGGCACGCTAAACAAGAGACTTTTTCCAGGAAGAACTATAGACACGAATGCTAAGTCCGACGAGTAGCCCCGAGGTCTCGGCTCCGATGCCCGCTCTACAACATCTGAGCCGTGCCGGGGTTCTGGTTTTGCGGGAAATGCATCGATGGTCTTATCTTCGCCGATAAGACTTTGGCTGGAAGACGCGACTAAAGGAATTTCACTGTCGCTACTGTAAACCGTAAAACCTTGCGCCACAGGTACGATTTCGTCGAAGACTAAGACACCAAGATTGTCAGCATCACCCCTAAAAGTCTTTATCCTAATCGGCACCTTACAGTTGTTGACAACGCGCAGCCAGAGACCTTCAGAGCTTTCTCCTTCCTGAATCGGCTTTCGAAGACCCAAGTGGTCGAATGCCAGATAGACGTACGGTTTTGAGGCATCAAGTACGAAGCTCGTTTCCGCGCCCTGAGCATTTGCAACACCCACAAGCGATAGTAGAGCAAAAGTCAATATTCCCTTCACTTGCTCCCTCCGGTCGTATTGTTGCTCCACGCCTTCATATCCGATAGCGGATATAACGCCTTGATCATCGTGGTACGAAGCGCATTATTGATCCTATCTGGGAAGTGTGAGTCCCAGAACGCGTATTTTACGCTTCCACCAATGCTGCCGCCCATGAAGGAGTATCCTTGAATGCGGCCGTAGATTGTAGTCACGCCGTACGCTCGGAACTCGGTCTCCATACGTGTCGGCCTCGCAGCTTCGGTGTAGCCAGCGCTTGCCCAGTTTTCAGCATCTTCTACATGGGAGCCTTCGTGTCCCGTCACTTGCTTAACCTGGTTAGAGCTGGCGTCCTTAAGGAAGTCCGAATTGAAGGTAACTTGGATGTTCTGTCCCGTCGGATTAGCAGCAGTTATGGTGCCTCCTCCACCGGCATCAGTTGTTCCGGGGGCGTTGTCCTGTGTAGGGCCAACATTCACAGTAACTCCGTTCCCATCGTTGAGTGTTCCATAAGCGCCGATGGCATTCGTTACGGTGTTGTATTGATCCCCGGTGATTCTTCCTTCTGAAAGCGCAGTGGCCGCGTCTAGCTTGCTATTAACAAGCGTCGCATTAAAGTCGCTACATTGGGCAGCGGTCATTTGTCCGCACGCATAGTTTCCTGTCGGGTCAGTCAGGATCAGGGGGTTATTACGAACGTAGCTGTACATATTCCAACTCTGCGGATCAGCGGGATGCTGGTCAACAGGTTCATCGGGGGACATAAAACGCCCCATTGAACTCGCCATGTAGCGAGCACCGAAGTAGTCGAGTCCTGATTCTGCATCTCGTTCTTTGCCGGCAAACAGGTGTTCTGTGGGCGACGGTGGGCAGGACTCACTATTGCCGTACGGCAGGCTCTGGCAGGTCTTTTCGAGCACACCAGCATAGTCCGTCTGTGCGCGGCGGGTGCCGAGCGGGTCGTCGAAGTAGAAGTGGGTGCCATCCACGTCATACGTTCCCAGAAGCTTGCCGCCCGCCCAGATGTTGGTGTGCTGCCACGCCATGACGCCGTTCGAGTCCAGGTCTAATTCCGTGAGCTGTTCATTCGACGGACCGAGGATGTAATCGCTCATGGTCGCAAAGTGATTGATGATTGGATCGCAGCTCATCGACGAAATGGACCCCTTAGCGACCCGTGTCCCATCGGCGCCATATAGGTAACCGATCATAGAGTTGCCGAATTTTACATTCTCAACCGCACAAAGACGTCCCTCAGCGTCATACAGGTATTGATTCGTCGTGTCAGCGATGACATTGCCTGCCGCGTCGTGAGTGAAAGTTGCGGTGAAGCTGTAGCCAGCCGACGCTCCAATGCCCGAGGCAGTTATGGGCTGATTAATAACGTTAAAGGTGGCTGTCGGCTGAACAGTAGTACATGCGCTACTCTGAAAACTTTCGGCGGTACGATTGCCGAACGGATCGTAAGCCCAGCACAGATACTGACCGTTGTAAGTACCCGAAGATGGAGTCCCCGTCACCAACCGATTCAACGAATCATAGGTGTAGCTCCAGTTGCCCATCGCAGAATCCGAATTGGTGATCAAATTTCCAACCCCATCGTAGACGCCGTTGAAGATATAGATTGATTGCGTCTGCCCGGTGCTGTCGGCATTCGCTCCACCATCAAGGCTGCCCGATAGGACAGGGTACGCAAACGAAGGCTGGCTGAAGTCTGTCGAATCGTAGCTCGTGGTCTGGATGGAATAGGCGTAATTCGTACCGGCTCCTTGCACCTTCGCTACAAGATTTAGGCCGTCATTTATAGCAGTCAGGTTGACGAAAGATCCTGCGGTTACCCCGGACGCGAGCCCTGAAGCAATCGAACTCGGCGTTGCGTTGGCTCCGTAGGTTGTAGTGGCCGCCATCACCCCGCCGACTGTCAGCGTAACGGTGCCCGTGTCGGAGACGCTTGAAAGCACCGTCAGACTTACCGTCTTGGTGACTGTGGAATAAGCAGAACTAGTCGGCGTGAAGGTCACTGAAAGCGTGTCAGTGCCTGTGGCGGGTATAGTGCCGGAAGCTGGGCTGTACGCAAACGTTCCCGGCACTGAAGCTGTCGCGTCCAACTGAATCGTAGACAGGGCTGTACCATATCCGATTGGTGCCGGTGTCGGCCAAGTCACGGTGGGTACGGTCTGTGATTGGAAGCCAACAGGAGTCATGTTAAACGAGGTCGTGGAACCGGTGATACTTACCGTCCCATACGTCCCGGATGCGAGAGCGAAGCTGATTAAGCTACTGCTGCTGCCGCAGATGACTTGAGCCGACAGACCGTTACTTGTGTCATCTCGCGAGAACTTCGCGGCGAACGCAGATGCGATCGATGCGGAACTGGAATACTGGCCAGGGCTCACAGTCTCCGAATAACCATTAAAGCTAATGGTGATCGATGCGGTATCCCAAGCGCCGGATACTTGCTGCTCAGTACCGGAGACGGCGATGGTAGCTGTAGCAGGAGGCCCGCCTCCCGAGTCCGAGCCACCCTGCGCCGCTGCATTAACCGCCAAGACTGCAATGCAGAATGCCAATCCTATGATCCGCCTGCGCATGGTTCTCCTGCCTTTCGCGACTAACCGACCTCAACTTCGCATTACTGAAGAGTTACCAGCACTTCGATCACACCTGTTCCGGAATCCAAAGAACCCAATGCCTTGCCGACCACTGCGCCAGCCAAGCGGTTGCGGTCAGTACCCTTCATCGCGTAGCCCATGGTTGATGAAGTGACCAGGAGATCGCCAGTCTCGATTGGCCCGTTCTCAGCGCTGACCTTAGTCGGCACAATGCCCATCATGGCCATTGGCACCGCCGTTGTGTCTGTCTTTGCATAGGTAGTCGCGCGTCTTCCGATGGTGCCAGGTTTAGTCGAATAGATCCCTGCTACGAGGGTTGAATATGACCTCGTGGATTTGAGGAATCGACCGGGCGCCTTCGGATCAATTACCAAGAGATCGCCGGGGGCGTAATCTATTTGTCCGCCTATGGCATCCACGGACTCGGCATAGTCCCCGCCGCAGACCACTCCCGTGTACGCCGTACTCTGGACTGTTCCATCGGCAAACGTGATCGACGCGCCACTACCTGAGGTCAGCTTTACGTTGCCATCCACTTCAAGCTTTGCCCCTGGTGCTGTCGTCCCAATGCCGACGTTGCCGCTGGAACTCGAAATCGTGAGACGTTCCGAAGGAGTGTAGGTGGCGCCTACAGATTTCCCAGTGTCGGCCATGAAATGGAAGCCATCATTTTGGGTGAAGAGAGCAACTGGGCTAGCGGTTTCGGCTACTGCTTGCGCATTGGAATTTAAAGTAACCCCACTGAGCAGATAGACATTCTGAATGCAATCTAGCAGTACATTGGAAATTCCGCCGTAGAAGTGAATTCCGCTTGGCGAATCGCAGTTGGGAGCCGACGTTCCGACCATGACGTTGCCTAGGACCTGCAGCGTAGCAGCGGGGCTGGTCGTCCCGATCCCAACATTGCCACTAGCGGGAAAGGTGTTTTGCGGGGATGCATGCACAACAAGAGTCGCGAGAAGTACGAACCACCCAATCATCGGCTTGCTTTTGTTCATCGCTCCTCTGTCCTTTCGATGTTGACTCATTAATGAGTTTTGCTATTGAAGCGTAATCAAGGCTTCAACAACACCAGTTCCGGCATCGAGATTCCCAAGCGACTTGCCGATCACAGCTCCCAGCATTCTGCTGCGGTCCGTCCCTTTCATCGCATATCCCGGAATCGACGAGGTGACCAGCAGGTCACCTCGTTTGATGGGGCCGTTCTCGGCACTAACCTTGGTCGGGACGATGCCGATCATAGCCATTGGCACCTCCGTCTTGCTTGCCTTAGAATCCGTCGTTTGTCTTCTACCAACGACGCCAGGCTTAGTGGAATAAACCCCAGCGACCACGGTGGAATAGGGTTCGTTTGACTTCAAGACATCTGAGCCGCTGTCCGGGCCAATAATTAGGACATCACCTGGCTCGTAGCTCGTCCGGCTGCCCACAACATCGACGGACTCTGCGTAGTCTCCACCACACGCCACTCCTGTATACGCCGTGCTCTGGACTGTTCCATCGGCGAAGGTGATTGACGCTCCGCTGCCGGAGGTCAACTTCACGTTGCCGTCTACCTCAAGCTTTGCTCCCGGCGAAATGGTCCCCATGCCAATATTTCCGGATGAATTTATTAGCAATCCCGCAGTAGCATTATTTTGTATCGCTGTAATGAGTATCGGATGGGCTAATGCTGACCGTCCGCCTGGCTGCATAATGAATGCGTCGGTTACGCCGAACCAAGTTGCCTCATACATGCTCATCAACATCCCATAATCAGCAGTTCCAAGTGCGATGCCGATATTGTTGCCGCCGCCCATATTGAGGGAAGTCGGATTGGCCCATCCGGATGAGGTCGTTCCAATCCAAATATTCCCACTCGACTGAGTGATTACGGAGTTCCCAAGCGCAGAAGTCCCTGTAAACACCGGAATACCGCCTGTCGTGCCTGATCCGGTTACTGTCTGGGCAGAAATACCTACAGCCATACCAGAAATGCATATTACTAACCCTTTGATTATTCTTCGCATTCCAGACACATCCTTTCGTAAGCCATTGTTATTAGGTGGCGTCTTACTGTAGCGTGATCACTGCTTCGACAACGCCGGTTCCAGAACTGAGAGTCCCAAGTGCCTTGCCGATCACAGCCCCAAGCATCCTGCTATGATCGGTTCCCTTCATGGCATATCCAGGAGTTGACGATGTGACGAGCAGATCGCCGCGCTCGACAGGACCGTTCTCGGCACTAACCTTGGTAGGAACAATGCCGATCATCGCCATCGGCACTTCAGTCTTGCTTGCTTTTAGATCGGTCGTTTGCCGCCTGCCAACCACACCTGGTTTGGTGGAATACACGCCAGTAACGAGCGTCGAATATGGCTCGCTCGACTTGACGACATCAGACCCGCTGTCCGGCCCAATAACCAGCACATCGCCTGGCTCATAGCTCGCCCGTACGCCAACGACATCCACAGACTCGGCGTAGTCACCACCACACGCCACTCCGGTGTATGCCGTGCTTTGCACGGTACCGTCAGCAAAGGTAATTGACGCGCCGCTACCAGATGTCAACTTCACATTGCCGTCTACTTCAAGCTTTGCCCCTGGAGTTGCCGTACCAATGCCTACATTCCCTCCATCAAACAAAACATAGTTATTGTTCCTATCAAATTGCTGAAGCGCTGTTTTTACATTGCCCTGTACTGCATAAATGTACCCCATGCCATTGAGTTTCTGATCCAGTGCAAAGTCAAATCCGTAAGCCGTGGTGTTCGATTGGCGTATCGCAATCGCAGACTCTACGGTTTTGTCAGGTGCAGCAATCTGAAGGGCGTTGGTGGGGGATGTGAGGCCGATGCCGACGTTTCCGGTAGCTGGGAATGTATTCTGCGCCGATCCGTGCACAGCGAAAGCTAAAAGGAATAACGCAACCCCCATAATTTGCTTGTTCTTATGCATCGATCGCCGTCCTTTCGATAATTCGCCAATCGGGTGAGTTTTGTTCCGAAGCCTGATTTCTCGTTCAATAACGCCCACTCCTGCATCGAGGTCCTGTGCGGCGTGAATGCCAAAGATTGAATCTTATTGTTTAGTCTGCTCCGCTCCAGTGATGGTCACAGTCGCGGTTCCGCTCGTTGCCCCCGCATTAGAACCCACGTCGTTCTCGCAAGTGAGTCGCATTCTTGAGTCATAGGCACGACTCACGGTCACCCCGACACCATATTGAGCGTTCGCCAAAGCTCCGTAGGGCATGTAGGGAGCCATGATGGAGTTCGCGCAAGTTGGGCTAGTCGTGCTGGCGGGTACGGCAAGAAGTGTTGCAGGGTGGATCAGAGGAGGGCTGGGTTCGGCCCAATTACTCGTCACGCTGACAAGATGTTGGGCGCTGTCATACGTGTTTGTGAAGGTCACCGGCACAGTGGGGTTAGTGGTCGGTGATGGCGTAGTTCCGTCCGTCGTTGTAAGCAGATCACCTGCAAGGTCGTAAGTATAGGCAGGAGCGTAGACCTTTCCAGCCGCCAGGCTCGCCGGGGTTACTTGCTGGTCACCTAGGAGACGCCCCATCGAGTCATAGAAGAGAGAATGCTTGGTCAAGAAACCGCTGCTGGGGGCTGACGCGGTGCAGGATCCTTGAGAGACGCTCTGAGTCCATTCATTCAGAAGACGTTCAACGTTATACCCCGCGGCGGACGAACCGTACTGATAACAAGACAACGGTGTATACGATCCATCGCTATAGTAGCTCTTGCTTAGCAGGTGATCCATAACATCGTAGGAGTAGATGGTCTTTACGCCTCGCCCGTCTGTTTTAGTCCACAGATTGCTGTTCGAGTCATAGCTGTAGGGGATAGTGTTTGTCTCAGGATTGGTAGCGGATGTGAGTCTTGAAAGGCTGTCATAGATAAACGACCGACTCCGTGCATTCGACGAATTGACCGGACCACCCCATTGGGTGACCGATAGCAAATTATTCAGTGCGTCGTAGCTATAATCCGTTTCCATGCTTGGACTCTGACTAGCGCCGTTTGGTTCCATCACTTCCGTCATTCTTCCGAAGGCGTCTGAAGTGCGCTGCCAATGGTTCAGTTTTTCGTCCGTCGAATCTAACCAGTTACCGGACGGGGCACTTCCAAGTTTAGCGACGCAATTTGCGACTGAAGGAATAGAAGGTGTTCCGTTGTAACACCATTGAAGGGTGCTTACGCCGTCGGATTCTATAGTCTCTATAGGTCTACCGAGCGCGTCATAATAGTTTGTCGTGAACGGTCCGGGTGTTCCGCGATACGGAATGTACTTCTTGACGACGTGTCCCTCGCCGTCGTAGCTCATAGTTACGAGGTCTGGGCCTGACGGATCCGTGTATAGCTCGGTCTCAGTCACATGCCCCATGCCATCCATAACGGCAATGTTCTTTTCCGGAGCAGGGTTACCGGAGTTGTTCAATACCTTGGTAGTGATTATTTGTGAGACCGCCGTGTTGTAACAGTTTCCCACGGGTGAGTCGCTATAACAGATACTTGTTTGGCCACCATCAGGATAACCAGTCTGTGTTAGCCGGTTTAGTTGGTCGCTATAAGTGTAGGTCGTGAGTTGGTTGTTCACATCCCTTGAGGATGCCAACTCTCCGGTGGGGTAGTTGTACGTAAACTTCTGACTGTTCCCTAAAGGATCGGTTATCTGAGTCACATAGGCGTTGGAATTGCCTGCGGCATTTCCGCCTGTAGGTGAGTCTGTATAGCTATAGGTGGTCGTGTGGTTCGCGCCGGTCATATCGCTACATGCAGCATTGCCACATGGGTCCGTGGTGGACATCATCTGCCCAGTTTCATCATAGGTTGCAGTAGAAATGACGGAACCACCGGTGTTCAGCCATCTGACGATTTCAGTCGGATTTCCCCTCTGAATTTGCACCGTTGGACCGTAATGTGCCTCGTCATGGTAGTAGTTGACAGGAGGGGGGACGCTTGCTGGCACAGTCGCTCCGGCGCCGCTCGAGCAAGGCGCTGAACCACCATCGAGATAGGCATCGGTTTCAGCAACCCGAGTCGTACCGGCATACACAATGGTCTGACACGGACTAGCAGTTTTGAAGTAGGCGTAGGTAGTTTTCCGTGTAGGCGTTGGTGAGCCGCACGTTGTCGGAGGACTAGCAGGCCCGGAAGTGCCAAAGCCGTATTCGTCTCTCTCGATAACGAGATCGCCCTGATAACAGTAGACCACCTCTGAACTGAGTCCGGGCGGCACAATTGTAGTCGCGCTTGTCATGTCAAATTGATCCGCCCAGGTCTTGCTCACCGTTTGGAGAGTGGCGTTGATCGGGGATGCGGTGGTTCCAAGGTCTATGCTTTGAACAGAGGTTTCAACCGGCAGCTGGGGCTGAAGCAGCCCTGGCGCATTCGGCTGAGGCGGCTGCCCTACTGAACCGTAGGTATAAATGGTCTCTGACTTATGGCCACTGATGTTGTCGGTAGTAGTAACGGTCGTGGTTTTGCTGCTCCAATAGTAGTTTGGAGAGGTCTCCCAATTGGTTGCATAGGTGAACGTTTGAGTCAGAACGGCTCCAGAGGACGAGCTGAACCCTACTTGTCTTTGCGAAATCACAGGTGTCTGGTACCGCCAGTTACAAAGACCGGCTACTGGAATCCCGCTCTGTCCATTTATGGTTCCGCTAAAGGTGGCAAGTGTCGATTGCTGCGGGCTGAGTTCCCAAGTGTAGGAGACCCAACCTCCATTGGGATAAGTGATCTTGCTGACCAATCCGAACGTAGGGTCATACTGAAACGTGTACGACTGCCCATTTGGGAGGCTGATACTCTGAACTGCTTTGATGGATCCCGATTGGGCCGTCTGAAAACTGCAACTTACCTGGCTCGTAGAAAAATCGTACGGGTAGAGTGTCGCGCTTGGCGTGAAGTTGGTGTTGGCCGAGGTATAGGAAAGATTGTAGGTGAGTCCCCCTGCAGTGTACTCGGTAGGGTTGATAGGGTCTGCAAGATTTGATGAAACTGCTGTTCGCCCTGCTGTATCCATGGCTGGCAGGCCTGCCGATGAATTCGTAGGTGTCGTGAAATTGATGATGTTGCCGTTGCGATCTTCAATCGTGCTCGGAAACATAATTTCTGTGGCGGAAAATCCGCCCGTCGGTGGGATGTAAAACGAATTGCCCGCAAAATAATAAACGTTTGAATTGTCATCGACTACGCTGAAGGACGGGGTTCCGTCCTCGCAGGCAGTGATGGTACTGTTGTTGTTGCCCGTGCAGTTATACGCCATCGAACCCGAAACCTGATCGTCCCCTCCGCTTTGCTGAGAAGCATAGTAGGGTTGCGAAAGTGTAGTTGAGAGCGTTGCCTGATTGCATCCCTGCTGTGGCTGCAGACCGGACAGTGGCGTCTCCGTGCCAATGGCGGCGAGGCCCAGCATGTGGGATACGCCTGCAGAATCGTAAAAGTTGTAGAACATGCTGACCGGACAAGTTCCGACGGCGCCATAACCCGCGGTTGAACTGGGAGGCGCCGAGTAAACGTAAGCGGTTATCGCGGAGGCGGTAGCGTAGGGCAAAGTGTCACTCCACCCGTACCCTGCGCTACTTCTGCTCGAAAGTTGACCCGCACTGATCCAACCTCCTCCGGTCGCATACTGAAGGGGTAGTGCGCTGAATACTTCCCCAGAGTTGTACGTAATGGCGAACGGAAGAGTTAACCCTCTGCTCGGCAAGGTGGGAAGATCGATCTTGATATTCAGGCTGCCATTCGCGGGGTTCACGGTCTCATTTAATCCGTGGATATAGTCGTGCCCGGCCCCTGGGACAGGGTGTTGAACGGCATCGCCCAAATTGCCCGTTTGACAATAGGAATCCGCACACAGCAAGATGCAGCTCAGCCCATACAATAAGGCCGCGAAAACGATGGTGTGTGATAGGGCTTGGAAAGACGAAATACCAGACGAACGCACTAATCCCTTGCTGGAGAAATTGCTCAACTTGCCCACGTGCGGAATTCCTCTCTGCGTGATTCCCGGGAAGGAGGTCAATTCATTCGCAGCTCATTGGCCACTTTGCTATCGGATTGGCTAACCGTACTGAAAGCCAGGGAAACTGTCAAGATAATTCATTAAATTAAATAGTTCAGATCTCCTGAATAAACTCTTGTCCTTAACATAAGGCTCGAGGACGCCAGGGATGCCGTTCCTGTGAACGCCTCGGGCTCGGTTTACGGTCAACTATCAGTTGTTAGTAATTGCCAATGCACTCTAGTCGAGCGGTCGGTTCTGGTAACGCGCATCGGCCTGTGAGGCTTCAGTGAGAACTACCTCTGACTCGCCGTCGGTACGACCAGAACTCACGCCTTCAGGTAGCGGCCACCCCCCTCCACGCGAGGTTAACCTTCGGGCCGCGCCTCAGAAACTCGATGGTCGCATCATTACCCACTGAGTTCCCTGTTGGACAGGCCGGCCGTCGCAATCAACTGAGGCCGAGTTGAGCTTATTTCTGTTCCTCTATGTCGTGCGGCGGATTTGAGTCTCTGGAAAACATTCCGATAAGCAACACAAAAGCGCAACAACTTTTGCCTATAAGCAACAAGGTGCCTCTGAGGCGGGGCCTACATGTGGAGTGCCCGATCTTTTGTGCCGTTGGAAGAGTTAGTGTAGCGCAACTATTTCTGAGTTCAAGTAGCCGTCGTCGGGGGTGTGGAGAAGTGGGAAGCGCGTAGCGATTTCCATTTCTCCATTCCCCATGTTGTTTGTCAGCCATGCCTCCGGTGCCGGTGACCTGTATCCCAGCGAGGAGTGTGGCCTGATCGTGTTGTAGTGGACGCGCCAGCGTTCGGCCAGCACACGCAGTTCTTTCATCGAGTAGAATATTTCACCGTTGAGGAACTCGTCCCGCAGCTTGGAGTTGAAGCTCTCGCAGTAGCCGTTTTCCCAGGGAGAGCCAGGCTCGATGTACAACGTTTTTGCTCCTGTCTTGGCCAGCCATTTTCGTAGGTCCTTAGCTACGAACTCCGGCCCATTGTCCGATCGAAGATGTTCCGGAACTCCTTTCAGCACCATGACATCAGCCAGTGCAGAGATGACCCTGGCGGTGGACCAGCGGCGTTCCGCACGCACGAGCAGACTCTCGCGCGTATGTTCATCGATCAGGTTGAGAAGCCGTACGCTGCGACCATCATGCGTCCGCGCGCTGACGAAGTCGTAGCTCCACAAGTGGTTGCGATGTGTCGGTCTGAGACGCACACACGAGCCGTCGTTGAGCCACAGTCGTCCTCGTGGCTTCTGCTTCTGCGGTACCTTCAGCCCTTCGCGACGCCAGATACGCTCCACACGGTCCTTGCCCACCCGCCAGCCGGCTCGCTTGAGCAACGCCGTGATCCGGCGATAGCCATAACGGCCGTACTGACTGGCAAGCTGAACGATCGCCTGCGTGAGTGCATCTTCATCTTCACGCCGTATCGCTCGATAGCGCTGCGTGCCGCGAGGCTGGTTGGCCAGCCGGCATGCCCTGCGCTCCGTGACCCCATGCGTCTGCTGTGCATGAGATGCAGCGATACGTCGTCGCTCAGGGCTTAGAAGTTTCCCGAGGCGAAGTCCTTCAACACAAGGTTATCCAGGCTCAAGTTCGCGACCAGACGCTTCAACTTCGTGTTCTCCTGCTCTAGCTCCTTCAGTCGCTTCGCCTGGTCAACCTGCAGACCGCCATACTCCTTCCGCCATCGGAAGTACGTCTGCTCTACGATCCCGGCTTCCTTCGCTGCCTGCGCTGTCGTCTTCCCGTTCGCTACTGCGACTTCGATCTGCCGCAACAGATTCACCACTTGCTCAGGCTGGTAAGCGTCTGGAGCGTTACCGAAGAGTTGCCGGGTGCGAGTAGGCGATCCAGAGCCGCGAGGCTCGTGGGCGAACAATAGCAGAAAAATAGGCTGAGCCAACATTGAGCCAAGTTGCTCGCCCACTGGCTCAGTGTAACGGGCGAAGAATGAATTAGATAGCAGGGAAGGCCATCTGCAGGAGCCAACTTCTTTATGTTCCTATAAGGCTTCTAGTCTCCCCATTACCATAAGGCTTCTGGCCCAAATGGTGACTCCGTGATAACTCTTTGGTAACTGAGGATCAAATGCTCACTATATGATAACTATGTGGTGATTACGTGGTGATTGCGTGCTAACTTTGCCCTTTGCGGTAGTGACCGCTTCATGGACTAAAGATCCAACACAACAACGGAGGAGGGGTGATGACCAGCTGGAAAGAGAAAGCTACCGAGCGTTTGCGGCATGAGGGGTTGTTAGAGCCGAAGACCAAAAGCGCCAAGTTACGAGCCATCCTGCCGGTGATAGAAGAGGCACTTGAAAATGGCAGCTCTTATAAGCAGTGCTTGGCGCAATTGAAGCTGTTAGGGGTGGAGATGTCGGAGGATTATTTTCGCAATGCCCTGTATCGCGTGCGAAAGCAGGGGCCTCTGCACGCGGCGGGAATGACACCAGCGGCGGATGAAAAGAGAGGTGCCCTAGCAAAGCAAGAAAAACAGAACGAGCCAAAGGAAACGAGGAAACTAACGGCGAGCGGCGCGACGATTGTTTTAAAACAGCAGGGCGGGATGTTCATAAGTTCGGTCGAGGATAAAGATCAACTCACCAATGCAATGCCTCGGATGGAAGATTTTATATAGGGAGTGCAATTAATGACGAAGCCTGACACCTGTGTACCAGTCGACCCCACACTCGCGGAATCCCTTCGGCAGGGTGAGGCGAGTAGCAGAGCTGAGGGCGTCGATCCGAATGACAGCACCGTGTACCTGAACATCAAGCGGCGCCTCCTGGCCGGAGAGATCACCCTCGACGAAGCGCACGTCATTTTGGATGACTGTTTCACCGAAGATGACGTTGTCGCCCAGATCCTTCCCATGCTGCCCAGGGACGATGTATGGCGAGGGTCAGACTATGACGACGAACCGCGCTCGAATGGCAATTGCGGTCTCGATCCATTTCAGCAGGAGTGCGAAAATGCCGCAAAAATTCGGCCAGGTTCGAAACAGGGTAAGTCATATACCTCTGGTACGAAGGGCATCATGCACATTCTTGTAGAAATGCCGGGGAAAGACCTCAAACTACTGGATCTCGTGGTGAAAAGGCTCTCTATCTCCCGCGCCCAATTCATCCAGCAGGCGATCGCGACCGCGCTGATGCCGCACCGTAAGAAAATGAATAACGACGCCTTTGGCTCGTGGTCCAGCCATACAGAGGACGGACTTCAGTATCAGGACAGAGTGCGCGCAGAGTGGTAAACACGCCGGCTCTTAGAGCTTCTTCCTGATGCGAGTGCCCTTGACTTCGGCGCTGCTAGGCTTGGCTGCGCCAGGGGTTGGTGGTCGCGAGAGGCGAATCGTGATCATGTCATGCTCCGCCTGAGTTATCAGGCCACTGCTGAGCTGGCCATCGGCCATTTCAAGAATGGCCTCCCTTGCCCAGTTGGGAACCTTTTTCATGGGAGCCTTCCTAGGTGTGGGCGCTTTTGGTCCCAAAAGGCGAAGGGTGATCTCTTCATGGGTGGCGTCGTCCATGACGCCGATGCGATGCATATCAGAGCTGTCCAGATCACTTAGCGGCCGCCCTTCACGATCCGTGGCCCGCCAGACCCTCGCATCAGCTCCAGAAGTCCCACATTGAATTCGAACTGGATCTCTCCTTGGAAATCCTTTTCCGCAGTCACCAGGGTGAGCGTAGGCTGACTCGACAGTCGGGAGGCCACCAGATTCATCGACAGGAATACGCCGTCGTGATCCAGGGTCGCGCCAGTTGTTGCGATTCGCAAGGCTGCCTCGAAGATCGCCTTTTTTTGTGAGGCGGTCGGATTTACTCCGAGATATTCGAGCAGCATCTCCCAGCTCACATCCGCCTCACCCGTCTTGAGGAAACGCTTCAGGAGCCATTTCAACAGGTCTCGGTCATCGCCATAGAGGATCTCGGCCTTCGGGATTGACGAACCAAAGGAAACTTCCAGTGCGGACCCGTCTTGCAAAACCACCTGCTTGGTCAGTTCCCTGCACTTCTGGGCTGGAAAGCTGTTCATCATCCCTTCGAAGATCTCAGCGTCCAGGTCTCGATCGTCCGTTCCAAAGCCCAACATCGCGTACCCTCCAAATGTCATTACACACCATAGGTTTGTGTTGCGCTCTGGATAAGTTGCTGAGACTGAAGGTTGCGCATGTCCACCCTTCGGCTCCAATTCGGTCGCAATCTGCGGATGCTGCGACTTTCCCGCGATTGGACCCAGGAGGAGCTGGCCGAGCGGCTGGGGATGAGCGTGAATTTTCTTAGCTACATGGAACGTGGGCTGAAAGCCCCAAGTTTTGAGAATTTGGAACACATAGGCAAGGTCCTCAACCTGCCGGTCGCCGATCTTTTTGCCATCAAACTTTCGATACCGCGCGGAGTGAGAGTCCACCGCACCACGCATGGCGCAAAGAAGCGCGGCCCTAAAAAGAATGAGTAAGATCCGGCATCTAAACCTGCCGGGAACTGGATTGAGGATGGGCAGGAGCCAAAATCAATGCTGGGGGCTTCGCAGACTCTCACAGATAGTGGCGATAGTTGATGAACAGTGAGCAGTGTCGCCCATGCCACAGGAATCTCCGATACGTAGGACTGGTTCCGCTCGTTCGAACTAGCCGCCATCCTGTCGGCATCCCGAGAGCCGCGCGGACACACTGCTAGGCATCTTGTCCACAGCTCTGTCCACAATTCCTGCTGCAACATTTCAACTAATTGCAAAAGAAAGACTTACATGTCGAAGTAACCTTCTGCATCGAAATGATTCTAAGTTATTTAGCATCAATTACATGCGCGATGACCGACGGCTTATTTGGGCAGCGTCCGTAATTAGGACATTTGCGCGAAGGAAAGGCACTCGCTACGCGACAGAACCGGGCCCGTTGAATGCGGCGATTGACGCTCAGATCCCGTTGCCTACACGGTCACTGGTGCTATCAAGTCCCTTCACGTCCCAGGGTCGCCTTGGTAGCTCCCGTGGAAATGCCGCCGTCTACAAGCAGCGTCTGGCCGGTAATGTAGGCGCTTGCTTCGGACGCCAGAAACACGATTGCGCCATTCAGGTCATTGGGCTCGCCAGGCCGCTTCAATGGAATGCGGTCCTTCAGATACTCGACCCACGGCTCGTTCTCGTAGAGGGCTGCGTTCTGCGCAGTCTTGAACCAGCCGGGAGCAAGGCAGTTTACGGTGATGCCGTTCACTCCCCATTCGTCGGCCAAACTCATGGTCAGTTGCTTTATGCCTCCGCGGCTGGCGCAATACGGACCGATGCCGGCATAGCCGAAGACGCTCGTCACGGAACCGATGTTGATGATTCTTCCGTATCCACGCTCGATCATGTGCGGTGCGAATGTCTGCGCCACAAAAAAGGAGCCACGGAGGTTAGTGTCCAGCACGAGATTCCAGTCGCTCCAAGTAACGTCTACTGCAGGTTTGCGAACATTGCAGCCGGCGTTATTGACAAGTATGTCGACTGTTCCGAAATGCTCGATCGCGCGCGGGGCCATCTCGCGAATACTGGATTCATCGCGTACGTCCAGTTCCAGGGCGAGCACGCGTCGGCCTAACGTTTCGATTTCATTTTGAAATTCTTTGAGGTCAGGTGCATTGCGACTGGTAATCACCAGGTCGGCGCCCGCGTTTGCGAGTGCGCGCCCCAAATACTGGCCGAGGCCGCGGCTCGCCCCGGTGATGACCGCTACACGCCCCGAAAGGTCGAACTGGTTGTCCCTGTTCATGCAAAGGGCTCCTTTACGGTTCCAGTATCACCTTGATCAGGCCTGGCTCCCGGTTATACAGCCGATCGAACCAAGCCGGTCCATCACTCAATGGAGCAACGGCGGAGACAAGTGGGTCTACATTGATCGAACCGTTTGCTATCAACTCGATACACTCACGATATTCTCCGGCGGAGGCACAGGAACCCAGCAGGCGAAGCTGCCGCGTGACAACCGATTGCAGCGGCAGCTCGACTTTAGGCGCGAGATTCCCGATTAGCGTTACCGTGCCGCCACGTCTAACGGCATCGATCGCGGTCGAGATTGAGCTCTGCATTCCAACCGCCTCGACAACAATATCGATGCCCCGCCCTCCCGCAGCCTGATTTAGCTTCTGCAACAGATCGGGATCACTGGCGAGATACGTTTCGTCCGCACCGAGTCGGCGTGCGAGGTCGAGCCTGGCCTGATCCAGATCAATTGCGAAAACCCTGCTACAGCCGAAATGGCGAAACGCCTGGACGGCAAGAACGCCGATCATCCCCGCGCCAACTACTGCGGCGCTGCTTCCGGGCTCGATCCCGGTGATTTTAGCGGCGTGCACGGCGACCGATACGGCTTCGATGAGGGCCGCCTTAGCGAAAGGGAAGTCGGCTGGCAACTTGTAAACAATATGGACAGGGACCGCAACATATTCGGCAAACGCACCGTTGCGACGATAATCACCGCAAGAAACTCCGAGGACTTCACGGTGATCACAGAGGTTCACATCTCCGGTTGCGCAGAAGCCGCACGTACCGCAGCTCACGGTGGAATCGAACGTGACCCGGTCGCCCAGGCTAACGGTCGTGACCTCGGGGCCTACTTTCACAACGACACCTGCGGCTTCGTGACCCATAATTATGGGCGGGATGCGTCGCCCTGAACTGCCATCGTATCCGTGAACGTCGCTTCCGCATATTCCGCAGGCTTTCACTTGAATGAGGACAGCGTCTCTAGCCAGCTCTGGCTCCGGCACGTCCTTCAGGCGAAGGTCACGAACATTTTCAA
>Ga0302309_10001831_pt1 | contig 18584 bp, 17 predicted proteins | sample III_Palsa_N1_1_FD_200453 | JGI IMG/M metagenome (GOLD analysis project Ga0302309, IMG submission 200453) | Peat permafrost microbial communities from Stordalen Mire near Abisko, Sweden - III_Palsa_N1_1 | ecosystem: Environmental > Terrestrial > Soil > Palsa > Peat permafrost | place: Sweden... | reverse complement strand
GCAAAACGAGCCTCTGTATCAACAGGTAGTTGATGAAATTATAACTTTCGTATCCAACGAATTAACATCGCCCGATACCGGCTTTTACAGCGCGCTTGATGCGGATAGCGAAGGGGTAGAGGGCAAATTTTACACGTTTACCAAACAGGAAATTGAGAATATTTTGGGCGATGATGCGGCATTATTCAATATTTACTATAATATAACCGATGAGGGTAATTGGGAAGAGGAGCATACCAATGTGTTTTTCAGGCATGAAGAAGACGCTGTTTTGGCAGAAAAATTAGGTTTGCCGCTTGATGAATTGCTGGCAAAAATAAACTCATCCCGCAAAAAAGTATTTGAAGCCCGCAGCATACGCATACGCCCGGGATTGGATAACAAGATCATCGCTTCATGGAATGGCTTAATGTTAAAAGGGCTTTGCGATGCCTATCGCGCTTTTAATAGGCCGGAATACCTGCAAGTCGCCTTAAAAAGTGCTGCTTTTATTTTGGATAACATGATTAATACCGATAGCAGGATATCCCGCATTTATAAAGGCGCAAATAACGATGGTATTGCTTTTTTAGATGATTATGTCAATGTGATTGACGCTTTCATCGCCCTGTATGAAATTACTTTTGATGAAGAATGGCTGCAACACGCTCAACAGCTAAGCGATTACGCGGTTGAGCATTATTATGACGAGGAAAATGGCATATTTTATTTCACAGCTGATAACGACGAGCAGCTGATAGCCCGTAAATCCGAAATTATGGATGGGGTAATACCGGCATCCAATTCGGTAATGGCGCGTAACCTTAAAAAGCTGGGTTTGTTGTTTGATAATGAAAAGTACGAAGGCATTTCGGCACAACTGTTGCGCAATATTATGCCGCATTTGGCTAAATATGGCTCGTCATACTCCAATTGGGCTATGCTGCTGTTGGATGAGGTTTTCGGAGTGTATGAAGTAGCCATAACCGGGGGAAGCTACGAAACGCTTCGCCAACAAATTGAAAATAAATACATTCCTAATAAAATAATGTTGGGCGGTAAAAAAGGAAGTTTACCTTTGCTGCAGGGTAAATTTGGTACTGCCGCGCAAATATTTATATGCCGCGATAAAACCTGTGGCTTACCCGTTACTAACAGTATTGATGCCTTAAAACAAATTAATTAATAAACGCTTTATATACAGAAACACCTTTTATAATGAAGATTGAACCACAACATGTAGTGTCATTAACTTACGATTTGTATGTTGACCAGGACGGAACAGAAAATTTAGTGGAGAGCGCTACTGAAGAGCAGCCCCTTACTTTTTTATTTGGCGCGGGCCAGATGCTTCCAAAATTTGAAGAAAATTTAGCCACGTTATCAACCGGCGATGCTTATGATTTCCATTTGTCTGCCGAAGACGCTTATGGTACATACGATGAGGAAGCAGTAGCTAACTTGCCCAAAGAAATGTTTGCAGGTACCGATTTGCCTGAAATTGGCAGCATATTGCCTTTACAGGATAACAACGGCAACCGTTTCCAGGGCCAGGTAGTATCTGTTGCGGAAGACGCGATAATAGTCGACCTTAATCACCCGATGGCAGGGCAGGAGCTGCACTTTAAAGGCAATATACTTAATGTTCGCCCGGCTACTCCCGAAGAACTTTCGCATGGCCACGCGCATGGCGCCGATGGTCATCACGGCCATTAATAAATACTATGTCATTTCGACGAGCTGGCCAGGGGCTGAGCAATGGCGCGAGGAGAAATCTTTTCGAAGCGGTGTCCGGATATCCATTTCCCACATTGCATATTCGGAAAGATTTCTCACCTGCGCCACGCACGCCTTCGCTTGCAGGTTCGAAATGACAATGGTTATTCAATCCGCAGCCAAATCCAACCGCCCATCATAAGTTAAACGGCACCTCACAAATATCCGCGATATGATAGGTTGCCTGTTAATTGTAGCAGGGATAAATTCCCTGTCTTCTTCATTAACCAGCTCGGGACTATAATCGGTTATATACTCATCAAACGACGATTTGATGTGTATTTTAATATCCGCCAACCGGCCGTATGGGCTAATCACCAGTTCTACAATACCCACATAAAGTGTGGTGTTAATGCTGTCCAAGTTCTCCGGCAAATAAAATAGCTGCAGAAACGGGATATATCCATAACACCTGCCTCCCGGCTTAACCGGCCTGGTTAAACGGTCGGTATCCGTATATTTAGCATCAAACGCGTATACAATATGCCTGTTTGTGGCGCTATCCATGCGCTGCTCATATTGTAAATTCAAATTGGTATAATTATAATTTTCAATAAGTTTCCCATCTGTATCGTAAAAATGCCACACCCCCGATTTTTTATTGTTGACATATGCGCCACTGGCCAAAACAATTTTACGTTTAAAAAATGCCTGGTATAATCCCTGCTTAACCGAATCATTGGCTTTAAGTACTTCGTATATTTCGGTAACGGAAGGCAGTAAATAATTCTTCCTTTTAACAGTTTCCTGCGCTAAGCAGTTAAGTATATAAAAAAGGGTAATTAATATCAGTGCAAACTTTCTCACTTAATTAGTCAGTATTTGTTTATGGGTAATACAACCTAAACAGGTTTGTATTTGTTTATAGGGGAATACAATAATACAATTCTCAGCCTGAATATTTCGGTTAGGTTTAATTATTATTGAGGTTAAGTACTTTTAGGTCTTTTATTTCGTTTAACATATACAAACGATTTGTTTTATATTATTAGTTGATTTTATTCCCTCATCGTTTAATTATTCCCTTAGGTTTTAAATTTTATTCTCTGCTTTAATAAATAAAACATACCTTACGTCTAATCCCCCTAAGGGCATTTAAATTATAAACTAAATAACTCAAAATGGCTTTTTTAAACAGCGTGCTGGAGCCGCCCTCGTACGGGTGGAAAGATGCGCAAGGCAACCTTTCAGAACCAAGTAATAGCACAATCTTTAAAGAGTTTTTTTCGAGGCTAAATGTGTTTAAGAACAAAAAGAACTGGCTTTCATTTATGAGTTGGGTAATGGTATTGTGCCTGGCGCCCTTTTTTATATTATTCCTCTTTAAATACCTAAGTATCAAGCTCCTTATAGTTGCCTTTTTATATAGCATGATTATTATGGGCACGCATGGCACCATTTGGCACCACCGCTATTGTACCCATGGCGCTTATGAATTCAGGAACAATTTCTGGCGTTTTTTCACCCAAAATTTAACCCTTAAAATTATCCCCGAAGAGATATACGCCATATCGCACCACGTGCATCATGCGTTATCAGATCAGCCCGGCGACCCGTATAATGCTTCCGGCGGTTTCCTGTATTGCTTTTTGGCCGATGTTAACCATCAGCCCATAGCACGCAATATGAATGAAAAAACTTACGCCAAATGCGTTAATTTAATGAAACATACCGGGGTACATACCAATACTTACGCCCAGTACCAAAAATGGGGCACATTGGCTAACCCAACCCGCACCATTATCAGTATTATTTTAAGCTGGGGTTTTTGGTTCGCGTTGTTTTATTTGATAGGCGGCTTTGGGCTCGATTGCGCTATTTTTGGTGCGGCAGGCTTTTGGGCAGTAGGTGTGCGTACCTTTAATTACGAAGGCCACGGCAAGGGCAAAGATAAACGCAAGGATGGTGTTGATTATAACCGCGATGATATGTCTATAAACCAAATTTGGCCCGGATATGTAGCCGGCGAATGGCATAACAACCACCACTTATACCCAAAAAGCGCACGTTCGGGCTTTAAACCCTACCAGTTAGATTTGGCCTGGTGCTATATAAAATTTATGAGCATGATAGGCGCAGTGAGCCACTACCGCGATTCTAAGAAGCAATTCTATCTCGACTATTATGATGCCGAACAGAAAAAGGCAGCCTGCGAAAAATCATTAGCTAAAAAAGTAGAAGTTTTATTGGCCGATTAAGCTTATTGATAAAATAAGATTGGTTTATGATAAAAAATGCTGTTTCTTTTCTAACAGTAATAGTATAACTTAGTAAATCGGTTTTCCAATATCAGAAACGTCTACCAATTTATTATGAACCATAAACTTAATTACCTGCTGTCGGGCTTTTTAGGCCTGTTACTTTTTTCTCAAAACGCATTAGCCCAAAACACATCATTAGGCATTTTTGACAATCAAAGCGAGGTTGGAAATGTGAAGATACAGGGCAGTACTGTCTATAATCCTCAAAACCAGCAATACACTATTACCGGTTCGGGTAATAACATCTGGTTTAATCACGATGGTTTCCATTTTGTGTGGAAAAAAATGAAGGGCGATTTCATCCTCACCACCCGTGCTGCATTTATAGGCAAGGGGGTTGAGATGCACCGCAAATTCGGCTGGATGGTGCGCACTTCGCTCGATTCGGATTCAAAACATATCAATGCCGTTGAGCATGGCGATGGCTTAACTTCGCTACAGTTCCGCCGCACGGTTGGCGGCAATACCGAAGAGATTAAATCCAAACTAACCTCGGTAGATATTATTCAACTCGAGCGCAAAGGCAATACCTACACCATGTCGGTAGCCCGCAACGGTGAAACGTTTGTTACTGAGAAAGTTGATAGCCTTGATTTAGGCGATGATGTTTACGTTGGCCTGTTTGTTTGCTCGCATAACAATATGGTAGCCGAAAAGGCGGTATTTAACAATGTACGTATTGTAGTACCCGCAAACAGCGAAGAGGGATATCAGCATTACATCGGCAGCGATATTCAAATACTCGACCTTGAAACTCAAAATAGCAAAATTATTTACCAATCCCCGCTATCTATCCAGGCACCTAACTGGACACGCGACGGCAAATCATTAATTTATAACAGTAACGATTTGCTGTATAATTTCAACCTTAAAACACTCACTCCCACATTAATTAATACCGGCGTAGCCATTCATAATAATAACGATCATGTGCTATCATTCGATGGCAAAATGCTGGCGGTTAGTAATGGCGAAAAGTATGGTTCCATAGGCTACACTTTACCATCGGCTGGTGGCGAAGCGAAAAAAATTACCCCAACCGGGCCTTCGTATATGCACGGCTGGTCGCCGGATGGCAAATACATTGTTTTTTGCGGCGACAGGAATAACGAGTTTGATGTTTACAAAATACCCGCTGCCGGTGGCGATGAAGTAAGGCTTACCACAGCCCCCGGCCTGGACGATGGCCCCGAATATACGCCCGATGGCAAATACATCTACTTCTGCTCGGTACGTACCGGGCTGATGCAGGTTTGGCGCATGGACCCCGACGGTAGTAATCAAACGCAGGTAACTAACGATGATTTTAACAATTGGTTCCCGCATGTATCGCCGGATGGCAAGCAAATTGTTTTCATATCTTTTATGAAGGGCGAAGTATCGCCGGGCGACCATCCTTTTTACAAACACGTTTACTTGCGGGTAATGCCGGTAGGCGGCGGCCCTATAAAAGTTGTTGCGTATTTATATGGCGGGCAGGGTACTATCAATACGCCTTCATGGTCGCCGGATAGTAAGCATATCGCGTTTATAAGTAATACAAAACTGTTGTTCCCGGTTTTCCCTATAGCCCAATAATTAAACTATATATATGACATCACGCAGAATATTTTTAAGAAATGGTGCCTTGTTTATGACAGCTGCCACTTTAATGCCCGATAACTTATTTGCATCGCCCAAAAAAATAGAACGCCTTGGCTTGCAGTTGTATACCGTACGCGATGCCATGAAAACCGACCCGGCAGGCACCTTAAAAAAATTGGCCGATATGGGTTACATACATGTGGAGCATGCAAATTATAGCGACCGCAAGTTTTATGGCTACAGCGTTAAGGATTTTAAAAAAATACTGGAAGATAATAACTTGAAAATGACCAGCGGGCATGTGGTACTCTCGCAAAGGCACTGGGATGCTGCAAAAAACGATTTTACCGACGAATGGAAGCACACCATTGATGATGCTGCCGAAGTAGGGCAAAAATATGTTATCAGCCCCGGCCTGGATAGTGATTTGCAGAAGGATGTGAACGCTTTTAAAGCCTTTATGGAGGTGTTTAATAAATGTGGCGAGTTGTGCCATAATTCGGCTTTGCAGTTTGGCTACCATAACCACGATTTTGAATTTACCACCCTGTTTGGCGATAAGCGTTTGTATGATACCATGCTCGATAATACCGACCCCTCGTTAGTGGCACAGGAAATGGATATTGGCAATATGTACCCCACGGGGGCAATGCCTTTGGATTACATAAAAAAATACCCCGGCCGTTTTGAACTAATGCACGTTAAAGATCAGTTTAAAAACAGCGATACAGGCAAATGGGAGAATACAGTATTGGGCAAAGGTGTTTTACCGGTAAAAGAAATATTGAAAGAAGCACGCAGAAACGGCGGCACATCGCAGTTCATTATTGAGCAGGAAGAGTACCAGCAACTGGATCCATTAGTTTGCTGCGCGATGGATTTAAAAGCGATGAAACACTGGGGATTTTAGTAACATATTTATCACTAAATGCTTTTTTTGAAATAATTTATTATGTTTGGTAATCAAGAATGGCCTTAATTTTTTCCATGAAAATATTGCAGCTATATATAAAAACCTTAGCTGACTATATTTTTTAAGATATTACAATGCAATCGATTGTGTTGTATACGTTTAGCTATTGGCCTTATCAGCATTACTAAATTTAAATTCAAATAAAATAAAAAAACATGTCCGGGAAAACCACTGAGAAAAAAGCAGACGAATCCGTAAGCCCCACCAGGCGCGATTTTATTAAAAGCAGCTCAATTATGGCTGCAGGTTTTATGATAGTACCCCGGCATGTGCTGGGCGGCAAAGGCTATACAGCCCCAAGCGATAAGCTGGTTATAGCAGCAGTAGGCGCAGGCGGCAAAGGCGGCGATGATATCCAGCACTTCTACTCGGGCGGTAAAGCCGAAATAGGATATTTGTGCGATGTTGACGACAGGCGTTCGGCAGGTAGCCGCAAAGCTTTCCCGAAGGCAAAATATTATAAGGATTGGCGCCAGATGCTGGAAAAGGATTCAAAACACTTTGATGCCGTATCCGTATCCATACCCGATCATAACCATGCTATAGTGGCTTTATCGGCCATGCAGTTAGGCAAACACGTTTATGTGCAAAAGCCAATGGCGCATGATTTATATGAGGCACGTACTTTAACCGAAGCTGCTAAAAAATATAAAGTTGTTACCCAAATGGGCAACCAGGGTGCATCGGGCGAAGGCGTTAGGCAATTAAGGGAATGGTATGATGCCGGCCTTATCGGCGATGTACATACCGTTTATTGTTGGACAGACCGTCCCGTATGGCCACAGGGCATTTTACGCCCAACCGTACAGCCGCCAATTCCGCCGGAATTGGACTGGGATTTATGGCTTGGCACAGCGCCAAACAAAAACTATTTTGATAAACTGGTACCTTTTAACTGGCGTGGCTGGTGGGATTACGGCACCGGCGCTTTAGGCGATATGGGTTGCCACATTGTGGAAGCACCTTTCCGCGTGTTGGATTTGCAATATGTTAAGAGCGTACAATCAAGCATTGCTACGGTTTATGTTGATAATTGGACAAGGGCTTATACGCCTGATAGTTTCCCGGTATCAAGCCATATTACACTTACCTATCCAAAAACAGAAAAAACACTGGGTGATGTTACCGTACACTGGATGGACGGCGGCATACAGCCCGAAAGGCCGGAAGAATTAGGCGCTAACGAACCATTTGGCGATGATGGCAATGGTATGTTGTTCATCGGCACCAAAGGCAAAATGATGGCCAGCACTTATGCTCAAAACCCGCAGTTATTACCAACATCGCGCACTAAGGATGATAAAACGCCAAAAACGCTTGCACGTGTACCCGGCGGCGAGAATGGCCACTATACCCAATGGGTAGAAGCCGCTATCGCAGGCACGCCCGATATTTTAAGCTCGCGGTTTGCACTGGCAGGGCCTTTAACTGAAGCATTGCTGATGGCTAACCTGTCTATCCGCGGCCATAACATACGCAAGCTTAACGCCAACGGTAAGGATTACGACTTCCCGGGTGATAGCATTAAACTGTTGTGGGATAACGATAACATGCGCGTTACCAACTTTGAAGACGTTAACCAGTACGTTAAGCGCGAATACCGCGACGGCTGGAAAGTAGGGGTATAAAATATATCAAACTAAATTCGGGCAAAGGAATAATTTCTTTTGCCCGAATTAGTTTAACCAATATAAACTATAAACCAATGAACAGAAGAGAAGCTGTACAAAGTGTTGCCCTTTTACTTGGCGGGACAGTAATTGGGGCCGAGTTTTTTATTTCGGGCTGTAAGCAAAGTTCGCCCAAAGTAAATGAGCTTTTTAACCGGGACCAGGTTGCGTTTTTAAACGAGGTAGGCGATACCATTTTACCAACAACAGCCACACCCGGTGCCAAAGCAGCAAATGTGGGCGGCTTTATGGCGGTAATGGTGCTGGATTGTTATACCCCTGCCGACCAAAAAACGTTTATGCAGGTTTTTACCAAAATAGACGACGAAAGCAATAAGAAATTCAGCAAAAAGTTTTTGGATTGCGATGCCGCGCAGCGCACAGCCCTGCTTACTTATTTGGACCAGGAGCAGAAGAAAGAAAGTAAATTGCCAAAGCCCGGCGATAAATACCATTATTTCAGCATGGTAAAACAAATGACTTTGCTGGGTTATTTTACAAGTGAAATTGGCTGTACGCAGGCCCAGCGCTATGTTGCCGTTCCCGGAAGGTACGATGGTAATTTGCCTTATAAAAAAGGTGATAGGGCCTGGGCCGGTACATAAGTATAAATATAATATGAAACTAAAGTTAGGAATGATTGGTGGTGGCCAGGGCGCGTTTATTGGCGCTGTACACCGCATTGCCTCACGCATTGACGACGAATACGAACTGGTTTGCGGCGCTTTCAGCAGCGATGCCGAAAAATCAAAAGCCAGCGGTTTATTGCTGGGCCTGCCGGCAAACCGCAGCTATACCTCATACCAGGAGCTAATTGAAAAAGAAAAACAACTGCCCGAAAATGAGCGTGTGCAGGTTATCAGTATAGTCACCCCAAACCATTTACATTTCGGGCCGGCAAAACTGGCGCTGGAAAACGGCTTTAACGTAATCCTGGATAAACCCATGACCTTTTCTCTCGCGGAAGCAAAAGAGCTTAAAAAGGTAGTTGAAAGCAGCGGCAAACTGTTTTGCCTAACCCATACCTACACCGGCTATCCCATGGTAAAGCAGGCCAAACAAATGGTTGAAAACGGCGATTTGGGTGAAATAAGAAAGATTTATGTCGAATATCCGCAGGGCTGGTTAAGCACTTTTTTAGAAGGCAGCGACCAAAAGCAAGCCGCCTGGCGTACTGACCCGTCAAAAAGCGGTATCGCAGGTGCTATGGGCGATATAGGTACGCATGCTTTCAATTTAGCCGAATATATCAGCGGTTTACAGGTTACTAAGTTATGTGCCGATATTAATGTAGTTGTTGAAGGCCGCAAGCTGGATGATGATGGCGCAGCCTTCCTTAAATTTGATAACGGTGCCAGTGGCGTATTAATGGCAACCCAAATTGCCGCCGGTGATGAAAATAATATCAAAATAAGGGTTTATGGCGAAAAGGGCGGCCTCGAGTGGCAGCAGGACGATGCCAATACGCTATTGGTGAAATGGGCAGATAAACCTGCCGAAATATACCGAACAGGCGGTGGCTATGTAAGTTCATTCGCTTCGCACAATACACGTACGCCTGCCGGGCATCCCGAAGGTTATCTCGAAGCATTTGCCAACCTGTACCGCAACTTCGCGCTATGTGTTAAGGCTAAGCTTGATGGCAAACAAGCCGAGCCTGAATGGCTGGATTATCCCGGCATTGAAGATGGCGTACGCGGGATGGCTTTTGTTGAGAATGTGATCGCCTCCGGCAAATCGGATAAAAAATGGATTGATTTTGTGATATAGTTGGTGAGTGGTGAGTTGTGAATGGTGAGTAGTTTTTGAATAAAAAATAAGTGGGTTAACACAAAGCGGACATTAACTTACGAAGTTTAACAAACTTCGTAAGTTTGTTAAAAAGGGCATGGATAGGGATGTTGATTATTAAAGACTAAATATGATATTTGGCTGTAGGTGTAATAGCATAAATTAACTACATTATGAAAACAATAAAAGGCCCTGCTATATTCTTAGCGCAGTTTATGGGCGCCGATGAGCCCTTTAATAACTTAAAATCTATTTGCCAGTGGGCAAAAGGCCTGGGCTATAAAGGCGTGCAAATTCCTACTATCGACCCAAGTTATATCGACATAAAAAAGGCTGCGGAAAGTAAAACCTATGCCGATGAAATAAAAGGCCTGGTTAACGAGTGCGGTTTAGAAATCACCGAGCTATCCACCCACCTTCAAGGCCAGTTGGTAGCAGTAAACCCCTGCTACGATTTACTGTTCGATGGCTTTGCACCTGAAGCCTATCGCAATAACCCAAAAGCCAGGCAGGAATGGGCTGTGCAGCAATTAAAGTACGCGGCAAAAGCTTCTCAGAATTTAGGGCTTAACGCCTCGGTTACCTTTAGCGGGGCATTAATATGGCAAATGGTTTACCCATGGCCGCAGCGCCCAGCCGGTTTGGTAGATACTGCCTTTACCGAACTCGCCAAACGCTGGGAACCCATTTTGAATGTTTATGACGAATGCGGCATTGATTTATGCTACGAAATACACCCCGGCGAAGACCTGCACGATGGTATAACCTACGAAATGTTCTTAGAAAAGGTAAACAACCACCCCCGTGCATGTTTGCTTTATGACCCATCGCATTTTGTATTGCAGTGTCTGGATTATTTGGAATATATCGACAACTATCACGAACGCATAAAAATGTTCCACGTTAAGGATGCCGAATTTAACCCTACGGGTAAGCAAGGCGTATATGGCGGTTACCAAAGCTGGGTTAACCGCGCGGGCCGTTTCCGTTCATTGGGCGATGGGCAAGTTGATTTTAAATCAATATTTAGTAAATTGAGCACCTATGATTTTACCGGCTGGGCAGTGCTGGAGTGGGAGTGCGCCATTAAAAATTCGGAAGATGGTGCGAAGGAAGGGGCCGAGTTTATAAAAAATCATATTATAAGAGTTACGGAAAAAGCTTTCGACGATTTTGCAGCGTCGGGAAGCGACGAATCATTTAACAAAGCTTTACTTGGAATAAAATAACGAATAAAACACATGAAAAAAACCCTCACCATTATCGGCCTGGCATTATTATTTGCTTCATGCGGTAATAACAATAAAAGCGGCAGCAGCACAACCACTACCGATACCACTACAAGTACTACTAAAACCAGTACCAGTACAACCCCTATGGCTACTGATACCGCAGGCAAAGCCCTGATGGCAAATAGTGATTGTATGACCTGCCACAAAATAGACCAAAAGGTAGTAGGCCCTGCACTTAAGGATATAGCTCAAAAATATACCGCATCGCCGGCCGTTATAGATACGCTGGCCAATAAGGTAATAAAAGGCGGAAGTGGTAACTGGGGCAGCATAGCTATGTCGCCGCACCCTGCAGTATCTATTGATGATGCGCGCTCAATGGTAAAATATATTTTATCATTAAAATAAACCAACATAACCAATTATATGACTAACAGGAGAACGTTTTTAACACAAGCCGGGGTAATTTCGGCAGGGGCAATGCTGATGCCGGAATTATTGATGGCAAAAGCAGGCAGTAACAGGGTAGGCTTACAACTATGGAGCCTGCGCGACCAACTGCCTCATAATGTACAAACCGTAATAGGTAAGGTTGCAAAAGCAGGTTACAAAGAGGTTGAGCCTTATGGATACAGCAAAAAGGATGGTTTTTGGGGTGTTGATGCAAAATCTTTCAGCAACCTGTTAAAAGATAATGGGCTTAGTACACCAAGCGGGCATTTTGAATTTGACAGCTTTTTAGGCGCAGGCAATACCGACGACCTGAAAACCTATATCGAAGCAGCCCATATTACGGGGATGGAGTATATCATCGTTCCGCATTTGAATAATGATTTCATAAAAACGGTTGATGATTTTAAACACATTGCCGACCAGTTAACCAAAGCTGCCGAAATATGTAAAGATGCCGGCTTAAAGCTGGGCTATCACAACCATAATTTTGAGTGGAAAGTGGTTGATGGTACAACCTTTTACGATACCATACTAAGCAATACCGACCCAAACATGGTACGCATGGAAATGGACTTATATTGGGTGGTGCGTACCGGGCAAGATCCGGTTGAGATTATAAAAGCACATCCGGGCCGTTTCTTTGCCTTCCACATTAAGGATATGGACAAAAACAACAATAATTTAAATACCGAAGTAGGTAACGGAAGTATCGACTTTAAACGTATTATGAGCTACGCGAAATTAGCGGGCATAAAACATTTTATTGTTGAACAGGAGAACTATACCAATATCGACCCTTATGTAAGCATTACACAAAGCTGCAATTATTGTAAAAATGTTTTACACGTATAATATAACAACTCAAATAACACACTAAACAATTTAAACATGAAATACAGAATTTTATTAACCGCCTTATTAGCAGGAAGCTGTTTTATGGCAAAAGCACAGGATAACGCGAAACCTGAAGATACCGAATTTTGGAGTCCTGAACCACCGGTAGTAACGCCCGGCAAACATTTAGGCGATGCACCGTCTGACGCTATAATTTTATTTGGTGGCACAGATCTTAATCAGTGGGTAGACGCGCAGGACAGGTCGAAACCCGCCAACTGGTTTGTTAAGGATGGCATTATCACCGTAAACAAATCTGCCGGCAATATGGAAACCAAACAACTGTTCAGCAATTACCAGTTGCATGTTGAGTGGCGCGAACCTATTGATATACAAGGCACCAGCCAGGCACGCGGTAACAGCGGCGTGTTTTTAGCCTCATTAGGCCCCGGTGATGCAGGTTATGAGTTGCAGGTACTGGATTCATACAAAAACAAAACCTACGTTAACGGTATGGCCGGCAGTATATACAAGCAATTTATACCATTGGCAAACCCTATGCGCCCTCCCGGCGAATGGAATACCTATGATGTAATTTGGATTGCCCCAACTTTTAACGCCGATGGCTCAGTAAATACACCCGCACGTGCAACTGTTATTTTTAATGGTGTTATCGTACAAAATGATGTAACACTTGCCGGGCCAACTTTATACATAGGGCACCCAAGTTATAAAGGCGCTGCACATGGCCCTGCCGCTATAAAATTGCAGGCACACGGCGATGATAGTAAACCCATCAGCTATCGTAATATTTGGGTTAGGCCGCTGCAATAGTGAGCCAGGATTAAACGGATTTTTAGGATTCTCAGGATGTGAAAATCAGGTTAATTAAGTAATATCTCAAACATAAAAAATCCGGACTCTGATAGAGTTCCGGATTTTTTTATAGGTAGATGATGGAGGGTATACGTTAAAAAACGATGTCATTTCGACGAACCAGCCGGGGCTGTGTGGTGGGGTGAGGAGAAAACTTTTACGCCATGCATAGTTTGCGGGAATATTCGAAAAGTTTTCTCCTCGATCCGTGCTCAATCCCTACACCTGCTTGTCGAAATGACATGTTTTATTTTCTATCGATAAACACGATTATTCTACTTTGTAAGTATAAATGTAGCGGGCAATATTTCCGTCAAAATCCAGGCCTTCCAGTACGGCTTTGTAAGTCCCTTTGCCATCAGCATTATAAAAATCAAATGTGGCTTTGCCTGTTTTATCGGTTACAATTTTAGGGTTCCAGTAAACAGTAGTACGCAAATCGGGCGGCGAATAGGTGCTGCTTTTGGGCACAAGGTATTTAGGTACATAAAAATCGCGTGTCTTGGCGTAACCCATAGGCGAAATAGTTACTTCATTTTGTTGAGGCAACATCTTTTTAAGGTCGGCAATACTTATTTTCTCGCCTTTAGGCATTTTTTTTACGTTTACTACAATTATCCCTTTAGTATCAGTCATTTTGTTGATACCACTCAGCCCGTCGTTTAAAAATATTTCTACGTTGTCAACTGTTTTAGGGTCTATAGTACTCAAAAAGTTTGTTTCAACAGGCATTCCATTAGCATAAACCTGTACGTGTTGCGATTTATTTCCCTGGTTAAAATCGCGTGTTATGTAAAATTCGCCGTCATCGGTATTATAGGTTACCCCAAAAGCTGTTACCTTCAAACATTCCAATAAATCGTTGCAACCAGTTAATTGATTGGCGTTTACTTCGTGATCGGCTTGCTGGTTTAAGCCGCTTAATGCAGGATAATCGGCGTGGCTAACTTTTACTGCTTCAGCCTTAATAACCACTTCCTTTAATACATGCTGGGTAGCATACTGCTTTTTATTGTTTTGCAGGTAAGTGCTAAGCGTGCTATCAATATTAACCACGTTTTCGGGCGCGTTAATATTTTTGGTGAGGCCGGGCGCTGTTTCGCCGTTAACCATTACCATCATGTATTTGCCATTGGGGTTATTTTTGGCGCTAACAATCAATTGTGATGAATCCTGAAAAACTACATTGCTAAACCTAAAATTGCCCGAGTAATCGCTGGTAACATCAGTTGCGAAAATTTTATCAGGTATTATTAAATGCAAATTTCCCCTCGGAACAGGCACGCCGGATAAGGTCCTCAATGTGCCGGCTACATCAATGCCTTGCTCAGGCAGGTTGAATATTGACGGCGTTTTATCTGCAACAATATCATAATAATTAAATCGGCGGAAGCCCTGGGTCATCATCAACACATCAAGGTCGGCCAGGCGTGTGGCGTCAACATGGTTAAAATAATAATTAGGTTTCTCAATAAAACCCTTTAAATCAGAAGTCAGCAATAAACTGGATAGGATGGTGGTTTCATTATCCTCGTTATAAGGTACCTTGGTTTCATCAATTACCGATAAGGAAAAGGTACCGGCAACAGGTACATCTTTATTTTTTACCGATAAATTCATACGCACATGCTGCCTGGTGGTGTAGGTAGGTGCTGTATTTATAGCAACGTTAAGTAAATCATTATGCTGTATAAATACAAGCCTTTCGCTAAGCGGGTCGCCCTCGGATGATAGCAGCGTTACCTGTATAATACCCGTTGGGAATTTGGATTTTGGAATAGAAGCCGTATACACCAGGCTTTGCAGCGCAGTTTGTGCGGCGTAATACACATTACCGCCACCTTGTATAATGATGTAAAATTTGGTGTTTAAAAATTTCTGTAAAAAATCGGGGTTCGATGATATTTTTAAATTTAAGCTGTCGGGGTTATTGTTATTAACGGTTAGGTTAATCCCTTCGTCCAATACCCTGGGCAAATCATAGCTGTTTTTTGTACCATCCGGAAATGTTACCGTCGCCTTATAAAGTTTGCCGGACTTTGGCAACAGCGTAAATACGCCCATGCCTATGTGCTGCGATGTAAATTCGGCTACAACATTATTAGCATCATCCGTTACGGTGCCTTTAACATCAACACCCAAACCATTGGAACTGATGGCTTTAAAGGCTATTTTAGATGTTACGTTAGATAGCATATCGCCGCCTTCGGGGAAAAACTGCACATCAACAGGTATGGATGCTGTTTTTAGCGGGAAGGAATTTACAATGGTTTTTAGTTTATAGCTTAGTTCCAGTTCAGTAACTAAATCGGAAGCGCCGAAAACAGAGGGTTTATCGCTGGTAAAACTGATATCCACATTTCCTTTACCATCGGTTATGCCTTTGCCTTTGGCTATGGTTTCATCATCGTTTTGTACTTTCCAGGTTACCCTTCGGTTAATGTAAGGCAGGCCATCCTGGTCTTTGTAGGTTAAGTGGGCGGTTATGCTTTCAGATGTGTTTTGCAGGGCGTTGGTGAAGGATATGTGGGTATTAACCGGGTTGGTAACATCGCCAACACTCCCTATGGTAATATTTTTCGAGAAGAAGTAAGCCGCATCAAAATTACGCATCCAATTAGTATAAGCACGTACGTGATAGTTACCCTCCTGGAAAGTTAGCTGCGGTAAGGTGATATTGCCCCATGCGGTGCCATTAACAACAGGCAGGCGTAATTGCTGAACTACCGAGTCGCGGCTGTTTATCAAATCAACATAAACAATTTTGCTAAGGCCTGATGGCTGATGATTGTAAATAGTTACGTAGGCTTTAAGCCAAATGGTATCGCCAACAGCATAATAAGGCTTATCAAAATGCACGTAAACCTTTTCGGTTGGAAAATTAGCAGTGTATTTTGCGGTTTTTTCTATTATAGTCCGTAAAGGGATGGTATCGTCCTGTGCAAACACGGCAAATACAGCGGTAACTATTAATAAAGCGGTTAGTGTAAGTTTTTTTAAAATCATCAAGCGGTTAATGTAAATAATACGGCGGCTAAATATATCCATTAAAATGCATAGCGGTGCCAGAACTTATCCGTTTAACATATTTTTTACAATAGGTGTTAAATTAAGTTAAGAGATTACACAGATTGAAATCAATGCAATAGTAAGGTAAACGATAAAAGTGATGAATTTGAACGGAGGGAGGGAAGGAGGGATTAAATATCATTGCAACCCGTTTCGGGTTGCAATGATATTATCAGGAAGGTATTATTTACCAGCCAGAGCCTTTTTTGGCGCTTCCGCTGCTAATGTGGCCTTCTGCAGTAGCTTTACTCATAATTGCAGCCATTTTGTTGCCTGCACTGTCTTTACCGGTTGCAATGTACCTGCCAGATTTGATGTCGATAACCGGATCAATCATTGGTACATTTTTGGTTTTTGTTTTTACAGAATAGGCGGTAATACCGCCACTTGTTGGTGTTGCCATAACTTAGTTTAAATTGTTTTTTTAATTTAACCCGTCGCAGGGTCACTTTGTTTTAACAAACATAGCTGATTGTAGCTAAGTTGTATACTTAAAACACTAAAAATTATTAACAAATTATAGGTAATTAACAATTTTTGAACTAAAAGGCATCTAAAAATCAAAATTGCAGCATTTATAGCTAAACCAACTGTAGCTTTAGCTGTTGATAAGGTGAAACTATATGCATAAATTACGCTTGCCTACATATACATAAACCGCATAAAAATGGGAAAAAGAGATTCGAGTTTATTATACCTTTTTTTGGGTATATACGCATTAATGATAAGCTGGTATTATAACCACTCGCTGATTATATTGCTTATCACTTATATTTTTTGGCCGCTATACCTGGTATATGAGTTACTAACAGGCAACCTGTCCCACGGTATGTGGAAACAGATACCGATGTCGTACTTTAAGTAGGCAGTTGCCCAATGTATTAAGTTAAAGGAAACATAAGTATAAATAATATCGAATAATGAATTTCGAATGTCCAACGCCGAAGTTCTTTCCTTCATTATTCGATATTGGACATTCGGTGTTCGATATTAAATTAATCCTTACTGCCTTAACTTAATGCCATTAGGCCTGCGCCTGGTTAAAGTTTTTCTACTACTACGGCTGTGCCATAAGCAAGCACTTCGGTTATGCCCTGCATTATCTCGTTGGCATCGTAACGCATGTTAATGATAGCGGTTGCACCCATGGTTTGCGCGTGCTGTGCCATAAGCTGAAATGCTTCTTCGCGGGCATTTTCGCAAAGCTCAACGTAAATAGGCAGCCTGCCGCCAAATAACGATTGAAACCCGCCTGCAATATTGCCCAGCGCGCTGCGGCTGCGTACGGTTATGCCGCGTACTACACCCAAATGCTTAACTATTTTATAGCCTTCTAAACCAGTGCTGGTAGTGATGAGTGATGAATCCATGGTGTTTGTTTTTTTAGTTTAACCAAATATAATTAATCTGATACTTAACCTTAAGATTGTCGCACTAATATTTTGTTACAATTTCATTACCAAGCTTGTATAACAAGAGTTAAATTAATAGTTTTATTTTGTAATTGTTTTTACACCTTATCACTCATCACAATGCGTAAAACTTTATATATTTTATTACTGCTGGTAACAATTGGTTTTAAAGGCCATGTGTATGGTCAGATCAAGGATAATGAGTATCAGGACAAAGGAGACGTAGAATCGGCGGGTAAACATTACCAGGCGGCATTACTTGATTACAAACGAGCTATAAAAATAACTGATAAAAATGATAAAGAGAGATTAGCCAGATTGTATTTTAGTTGCGGTGCTACACAGCACAATCTAAATTTGGATGATGACGCAATAAAAAGCTATGACAAAGCAATTGAACTAAACCCCAAAATGCGTTCTGCCTACTGGAACCGTGGCGCCATCAACCAAAAAAATAATAAATTTCAGGCGGCTATTGATGATTATAATAACGCAATTCTTACCACCGATGCCAAAAATGGCGATGGCGGCCTTGATGTATTGTACGTCAATATAGCCTTTAATGAATGGCAGTTGAAACAACTGGATAAATCTTTGGCTGCCGATTCGGCAGCAATATCCTTTAACCCCAATAGCTTTCGCGCTTATATTGGCGAGGGAGATATTTATATGCA
>Ga0302309_10001829_pt1 | contig 18620 bp, 14 predicted proteins | sample III_Palsa_N1_1_FD_200453 | JGI IMG/M metagenome (GOLD analysis project Ga0302309, IMG submission 200453) | Peat permafrost microbial communities from Stordalen Mire near Abisko, Sweden - III_Palsa_N1_1 | ecosystem: Environmental > Terrestrial > Soil > Palsa > Peat permafrost | place: Sweden... | reverse complement strand
CGCATTCAAAATGCGCTTTTGGATATTTTTTTCCGAGCAGGAACTTAATACATTCAATGCGCCTGGCTTCTTCTGTGACAGTCAATCCATCCTTTGCAAAATAAGTAGTGCCAAGTTTTCCTCTGATAGGGCATACTAATAGATTAGTATTATCTTCCATGTTCCAGTCATTTTACACTGTAAGATGCTGATTAGTTGGATATTCACCAAATTCGATTGGTGCTGGAAGAGGAGCTATCAGGCTGGGATGGAGGTGTTGTATGCTATTTGATTAGCCCGGGCACGAGCTTCCCATCCGGCGCATTAAACTTAACGCCGAGGAGCGCCATCACCATCGGAGCAATATCTACAACGATTAACTCTGGAATGACCAATCCCCTATTTATACCAGCACCAGCCGCAATAAAACCGGTATACATTTCCGGCTGGTTCGGATCATACCCGTGGTGGCCTCCTTTGGGGTACTGGAATAAAGAAGGCTCTTTCGTACCACCTCCAAAAATAGTTCCCGGATTAGTGGCCAAAGCCATCACCGCACTCCTATCCGCCCCCATTTTTTCGAGTTCGGGCTTTTCGATTATCCTGAACTTAAACCGAAGAGAGTCTGGAAGCTGACTTAAGACTGTCCTCACTTTTGCCAGACTAGTCGTGTCACTTGGATGCTCCAGATAAAGAAACGCAGACCCACCGGCTGGTTGAAACTTCATTCCCCAGTCATTGCCGGCGTGAAAGAGATTGTTTTCACGTAACCAGACATTGGGCTGCAGAATTTCATGAAAATCTGAAAAACCATGGTCCCCCACGATAATGATGGTCGTGCTATCCTGCAAGCCCGATCTTCCAATGGCCTCTAATACCTCTCCTATTGCCCTGTCAGCAGATTCTACCGCCAGTCTGACGCTGTCCCCTTCTCTTCCCTGGCCATGCTCAGCGCCATCCACACAAGCAAAATGCACAGCCAATAGGTTGGGTTTATATTTTGCAAAGATGTAAGCCGCTATACGTCCAGCATTTTCGTCGAAGCCAAAATAGGACTCATTCATATTCTCCCTGCTCAATAACCCTGTTGCATTCTTTTCAATATCATCCACTAAACCCGGTGTTGCATATTTTCTTGACTCAGTAATCCGGTCATCCCCGTCCTTAACCGGCCAAATCTCTGGGAGATTCCATGTAACGGGTGCGCCCACGGACACCGGCCATTCCACGATGGCGGAAGTGAGACCTGCCTCTTTAGCCGCATCCCAGATGGTCCGGGCTTTGATATTACTGGTTTCCCAATTCCATCTCCCATCACTTCCTAAAGGAGCAAATGGGGCATTATAGCAAACCTGGTGGGTAGCGGGATAAGCTCCTGTGACCATGCTGGCATGAGAGGGATATGTATATGACGGGAAAACGCTTTTCATATGGAGGGCGTAGCTGCCCTTTTTCATCAGTTCACGCAAATTGGGGGATGGCCAGGTAGTGTCCAAGTACATCTCAGGACGCAGGCCGTCGATGGAAATCAATACCACGTGGCGATTGGACTGGGCATAAGTGTTAGAAGAGAAGAAGGATAGAGCTAAGGAAAGCAGAAGGATACGCTTCATAAGTATGAGTGACACATTTAATGACTGAGGGAAATATTACTATAATATAGAACAATCCGCAATAACAGAACAACCTATAAAAAGTACGATTTATGAGTATATTTCTTAAATATATAAGTTATACTATTTTGAAAAGGACAGCAATTTTGGGCGGTCTCAAATTATGCTCCCAAATTCATAACTATTTTCCGTTATATCAATCTACTTTTATTAACACCCGGTACGATCCAATAGGAAAAATAATTCACCTGATTGAAACCTTATTCACTACATAAAGCATTATCATGTCAGAAGTATTGTATCAAGTAAAGAAATACAACCGTCATATCTATAGCAGAAAGCTAATTCCCCCCGTCGATTGCCCTATTACAAGGCTTTCGATTATCATTCCGGCTTATAATGAAGAAAAGACGATCGGGTCCATATTAGAAAAAATCAGGAATGTAAAGATTTGCAATCGCATCGAAAAAGAAATCATCATTGTGGACGATTGCTCCACCGACCGAACAGAACAGATGATCACGGATTATGCCTCGATGCACCCTGCCCAAAACATACAATACATTTACCACCAGACCAATCAGGGTAAAGGCGCCGCCATTCACACGGGAATACAGTATGCGACCGGCGAATACCTCATCATCCAAGATGCTGACCTGGAATACGACCCCAATGAGTATAATACTTTGTTGAAGCCCATTGTAAGCGGTTACGCGGATGTGGTCTACGGATCACGATTTATGGGGGGAAGTGCCCACCGGATTCTGTTCTTTTGGCACTCTGTCGGTAACAGGATGCTCACATTTTTGTCAAATGTCTTTTCGAACCTGAATTTAACCGATATGGAAACTGGTTATAAAGTTATCAAAACAGAAATTATCCGGAATATACAACTCCAAGAAAAGCGGTTTGGGTTTGAGCCAGAAGTAACGCTAAAGTTAGCTCGGGTACCCGGCGTCAGAATCTATGAAGTGGGCATCTCCTATTACGGCAGGACTTACAAAGAAGGAAAGAAAATAAAATGGAAGGATGGGGTAAGAACGGTATTCTGCATCTTAAAATATTCATTGTTCACGGGTAGCCATTCCGTACCAGCAATAGAAGAACCGATCGCTGTTAGTTGAATATGAAAACAGAAGATCCCATGGAAAATCCTTTCCCGATTTCATTGCCGGGGCAACCATCTCCCGCCGAAACGCCAATTGCCGCTCAGTCATCTTCTATCAACAAATCAATTATCCAATTTATTTGGAACGAAAAAACAAACCGTCAGTACCTGTGGGTTGCACTTGGAGGCACCCTTGCGCAGTTCATTATTTTTAAATTTCTATACCCTTTTCCTGATTTTTTCTCCGATTCCTACAGTTATCTTTTTGCGGCTTACGCTCACCTCGACGTCAGTATCTGGCCAATTGGGTATTCCAAGTTCCTCGCAGCCTTTCACCACCTCACTTCTTCTGATTTGGCCCTGGTCGCTTTTCAATATTTCTTTTTGGAACTTGCGGCACTATATTTCTACTTCACTATTTTATACTTTTTTCGGCTAGGCCGGCCATACAGGAATATTTTGTTTGCCCTCTTGTTCTTCAGCCCCATGACACTATACATTTGTAACTACGTCAATAGCGATGCCCTATTCGCCGCGGTCAGCCTGTTTTGGTTCACTGAATTAATCTGGATCGTTAAACGACCGGGCCTTTACCAGGTATTTACACAGGCAATCCTCGTTACCGTCGCCTTTACAATACGGAACAATGCCTACTATTACCCAGTATTGTCTGTCCTGGCATTTGCCATGTCACGCCAACGACCCTTGGTAAAGTGGGCAGGCGGAATTCTGGGACTGCTATTAATCGGCGGTTTTATCCTCCACACCCGGGAGGCAGCTTACCAATTGACAGGTACCCGCCAGTTCTCCCTATTTACCGGGTGGCAAATTGCCAATAATGCATTGTATACGTATGACAAGGTGATTGTTGATAGCAATGACCTACCCACTCCAAGGGCAAAACTCATAAACAGGGAAAGCATCCGATTCTTTAATCAGGTCAATAAGGAACAATTCAATGATTTCTTATATACCAATCCAGGCAACTTCTTTATCCAATTCCCTGCATCACCGTTGAAAACGTATCTCTACAAGCATTATAAATTCAAAGATGAATATGGAAGCATCGTTGCCTGGGGGATGGCTTCGGCAGATTTTGCTCCTTTTGGAAATTCGATCATTAAATCGCATCCCCTTTCTTTTGTGCGTTATTTCATACTTCCCAATGCCAGCAATTATTTTATCCCGCCTTTAGAAAAATTGGAAAAATATAATTTAGGAGCCGATAGTGTCGAACCCATGGCCGTTTATTGGTTTCATTATTCCTTCCCACGCGTAAAAGCAATATCGAAAGACTTTCAGGCGAGCTTCCTATTCCTTTATCCCTGGCTATTTCTGGTAGGCAATTTATTTATAATCGGCCAATTAGCCTGGTATTGGGTGAAAAGGCGCGATATGCCCGATGCTCTGTTATTTAATCGGCCGCTTATATTATTTGCCGGTTTCTGGCTGGCGAATCTCGTCTTTGGGATCTTTGCCACCATTTTGGTATTGCGTTATGAATTCGCTCCTATGATCCTCATCATTACCATCGACTTGTTGTTATTGGAGAGAGCGGAAAACCTATCCTTGATTTACAAAGGTTCGGGCAATAGCGGGAAATAAAGCTTGTCGGAGTTAAGGTATCTAAGGAGAAAATGAATTACTCCGCTGCAGCCAATCATCAAGTCAGCCGTTGGAAAATTATAAGCTGTTTCCACCAACCAATAGGCTTTGTCTGCAGCCGGCTTAAACTTATGAGCACATAAAAATCCTGCAATCCAATCTGCCCGTTCTTGCCACTCATCGTTCTTGGCTACCCGGAATGCCTCAAGATATATTTCGCCAAGACCTGAGAGACCATGGCACTGGCTAAGATTTGGAAAAAATATCTCTTTGGGATGTATCCGAAGAGCTTGACCCGCGATATCAAGATAGGATCTGTCCTGGAATATCTCATAAGCTTTTATGTAAGATAACGCTATACCGGGACCACCGTGGCACCACCAAAACCCCCGATCTTTAGATTTATTGTTTTGAGTCCATTCCCAATAACCAGGCCGCTTAATAGCGTTCTTAGTTAGGTAATTCAGACCACGTTCGGCGGCCCGGAGTGATGGCATATCATCATACCTAACCCCATATTCCAGTAAAAAATAAACAACTCCCGCGATTCCATATCCAAATCCATTAATTTTTAGGCCATCATTAAACTTCCAGGATCCATCCCTCTCCTGCTTGTCAATCAAATCACTGCTGATCTGCCGCAGTGCTGCGAGAGTTGGCTCAGAACCTAAAACATTGGTACTCTGAATAATAGCCAAGCCATCCCCGGAAACACCCTGGATTAATCCAAGCTGCGAATTGCTCACCGAAAAGCACTTTGTTATCATATTGAGAGAGATATCGGTGGACTTAATATTGCCTCTTTCAATGCATCTACAAAGTAGTAGTCCAACGCCTGTTGCTCCAAAATGGAGTCCGCCACTATTTAGTTGACCACCAAACACCTGGTTGGCAATATATTGCCAACCAGCGCTTATCTTTTCCTGAGCCTTGGCAGTGTCAAACCCGCACTTTTTTGCCTCAAAGAGGGTATGAATTACTCCCCCCACACCTCTATGCATAGAAGAAAAAACATGTCTATCTCCGAGGGGATAAGTCTCCCAATCAAAATTATTCTCAACATAGGAGTACCATAGTTTTTCAACAGTCATGTTCTCGGCCATAATGTAATTAATCCCGTGTTGTATTATCCGGGCTATATCATCCCTTTCAAAGGTACCTAAACGTATTCCTGTAGATTTAAGAATATTTTCATCGATCACCTTGCTCTGAAGTATCTGCTCCACATTAGAAAGTTGAATTCTGTCCTCAGTTTGAACTTCGATACATTTCAAGATAGTATCCACCAACATTTGATCGTGTAAGGTAAAGAGCAACTTTGAAGCCAAATTTTCTGTATTTCTCTCAATAATAAAGCCCGGATCCAACCCGCCAAAGAAAACCTGGACCATCAATGCTCCAAAAGCATAAGTGTCATCACCAAATTCGGGGTGCCCTAAAGTCTCCTGATTGGGAGACATAAAGCCTTCCGTCCCTTTCACAAAAGGCGGATCCGGAAGATGCATTTCTTCGGAGTAGATGAGTTCCAAATCAATAAGAAATATCTTATGCTCTGATACCAAAAAATTGTAGCCTGTTAAATCACGGTGGATATAACCGTTTTCATGCAAGGTCTTGACAGAAGCTATTATCTGTAGCAGGTATTCAAACACCTTTCTCTTATCCGAATTGTCAATGGTAAACCATGGCTTTAACTGCATCAATAAGTAAACTTCCTCAGTAAGTTTAATACCGTCAATATATTCCATGACAATACATTGCGTATTATGCTCGACAAACTCTTCAATGATTTCAGGTATAGGGATTTTGCCAGCCAATTCCTTCCCAACCCTATACTGCCATAATAGAATGTCCTGCATATCACGTCCATATTGATCAAAGTACATCCCTATTCTACCCTGTTTGAGAACACACAAAGAGGGAATTAAGTTCTTAAAATAGGCACATTTAATCACATCCCCTTTTAGGTCCGATTTCATCTTCGACTTCGGGAAGTATCTACCATGAATCGAACGTTTTTCCCGTTTCTTAGTCGGTGGCATCAATTCTGAAAATGGGTTTTTAATCCAATATGGCACTTGTGCCGGAACAAAATATACATCAGGAACCTGAACTCCCTCGTCATTAACTAAAACGCGAAGATTCTCACCAAACTCATTCGTGACACACAAATTTTCATAACTACCATAACGTATGTAAAGAACGCCACCCACATTAAGATCAGTGAGGACCGCCGGCCCCAAGAATCCTTGTGTGGCAATCTTTAACTTTCTCAATAAATCAATATCCCCCCCATCATCATCCAAAAAGACTGTTATTATTTTCCCAATCTTATTAACGCCATATGTCGCATTATTGAAATCGATATGGATATAATAGTTTCTTACGACTTTAAAACTTTTGGATTCAACTAATAAAATCGGAGCGACGGCGGAAAACAGTTCGTTGAATCGGTTTGATATACAGGAAATATGCAATAACCATCCTTGTGATTTACTGACTTGTCCAATGTGATAAAAGAAGCGACTTGCTGTACATTTAAAACCAAATAAATCCAAAGCAGTGCCATAATCCTGTTCAGTTGTAATAGATATGGAAGGAGTAGTTAGCATAAGATAGAAATGAAATTCAAAATAAATCGTTTAGCCATCATTATATTACCCAATAAAAATAACTCCTGAATTCAAAATTATTTTTCAAATTTCATAATTAAATACTCCTTTATCCATAACTATTTATCCCAATAAACTACGGATCCTACTTCATAAGGGGCTAGTTTGGGAAAGTAAAATTGTCAGTTCCTAAAAAACAATAAAATGAAGTGCCTAAAGCTAAGTTTGGCTGTCATCGTAATTCTATTTGCAGCAACAAAAGCAATTGATGCAAAAGGAAACATATTCAAATTTTATTCAAAAGCATGGTTTGAATATACCGGCGATTTACAGAATGCGTCAGCGTATAATAATCGAAGTAATTATACCGCAATTACATCACCTTCCGCCTGCACTGACGGAGCTCTATTGTGCCAGATACAGGCACCAATTACATATGACAGTCACGGAAACATTGTTCCAGTATTGCCGCTAGCATTCGGAACACTGGTTTCAGTGTTAAATGGAGCGGGAACAATAATAACATCTGGCGAAGCGTATGCTATAGACGGCATCATTATTACAATCGATTTTACAGATTAATAAAATTATCAAATTGGGATTACTCCCAAAATCAAAAGATATCTTCCCATATTCGATTCTTTTATTCGCCAAGGTTCAACAACTTTATACCCTGAAATAGATTTAAAAATGAAAGACCTTATTCAATTCATTATGACCCTACTCCTTGCCGGATTATTTTTATATACCGGCTTGGACAAATTAACACATTATCACGATTTTCAAATTTCGCTATCCAGATCTCCATTGTTCAATCATAACACAGCTCTACTTGCCGCAAAGTCATTGCCTTCTTTTGAAATCCTACTATCATCGGCGCTGATGATAGGATTACTATTATCACCCAAATTTCTACGCCCTGGTTTAATTGCTTCACTATCATTATTATGCTTATTCACAATTTATCTAATTTACATGGTCAGCGTAGACCGTCACTTACCATGTTCGTGTGGCGGTGTTCTGAGTAAAATGACCTGGAAGCAACACATTTTCTTCAATCTGGCTTTCATTGCCTTTAATTGGGTGGCAATAAAATTAACATTCAAAGGGGAAAATCGAATCATAAACAAGAATAATAACGCACATTTTTCGCGATGGTTGGAACTCTAACTAAAACTTGATACCTTATAATGTTAGGGGACTATGAAAGCAGGAAAACTATCCCCCTACGCGATGACAATAAGATTGTCATCAGAAGCAAATATTTTAAAAGGAAATTCAAAATATTCCTCTTGCACTTGGCTTCAGTATGTGAGCCACGTCCAGCTGCGTTTCAGGTCCTTTTTAATGCCAAATTAAGGTCCCGAATATTACCCAAAATAATATCAATAGCCTAATAACCATCTCAGCGCTTCCAATCGGATTCGGCACTAAAGCTACTTCCCCAAATGGCAGAGATACAGTTACCGCTGCTTGAGGGACATATATTATTGAAACAGAACGCATTGTTATTGATTTTACAGACTAGCGTATTGGCCAATAAAGGGGATGATGCTGAAAACCCTCAAAAAAAAGTAGGCACAATTATAACTTAAGTAAACTTTTAAATCATGAAGATCATCAAATTGAGCCTTGCAGCGCTCGTAATTATTGTTGCAGCTGGAACATCTGCATTCAAATCTCATCCGGCCTATACAGGCACCTGGTTCGCATATACGAGTGCCACACAAACTAAAGCAGCCTATAACACGGCAACCAACTATTCAAAACTGAGCACCGGCGGATCCTGTGTAACTGATCCGCTGTTATGTCAAATCAAGGTTCCCAATATCACTCACACTGCTGTCCATGGGGTAATAACCATCCCATCGCTACCAACCGGATTCGGCACTAAAGTTACTTCGCTGAACGACAGAGGCACTGTCACTGCTACTGGAGGCACTTATGTTATTGCCACAGAAAGCATTGTTATTGATTTTACGGACTAAATTGTTTGCTGTTCAAGAAAATAGTGCTCTAAAATGAAATAATATGGTAAGCATTATTTCTTAAAAAGGGAACCGTCTATTCACAAATAGCCGGTTCCCTTTTGGTTATAACGCTCCTTCAATTCACGTGCATTACGAACCATTTCTGAAATGAGAATACACAATCTTCAGCATCGTCGTGTCGCTTCCTAAATTTGGCCATGTTTTCGCCATTATATTTCCATAAGTGTCTATCCAATATAACTCCGGGATTGCAACTGGTTTAAATATGCCATAAAATAGCGTATCCTGGCACATCACCGGAAAATTTACCGCTTTCCCCAAAATATTAGAATCCAGGAAGGCCTCCAATTGGACCTTGGAGTCATTTGTTATCCAAATAACTTGCAATTGATGGGGATATCGCTCTTGCAAAGCTTCGAGATCAGGCAAATATTTAAGACATCCACGGCAATTGATTGACCCAAAGTCAAAGATAACCGCTTTTCCCTTTAACGAATTCACTTTCAATGTCGAAACCTTGCTATTTAGCAGATTTGTCAGTTTAAGATCCAGCCTGTCTACATTACCAAATACATCCAGAGAAGTATCCTTTTGTGCAAAGCCAAAACTCGTTTTTAAAAGAATAAAGCATAATACTAATCTTTTCATTACTTCCCATTTTATCTCGGATTCTGTACAATACCTCCCAAGGCTATTACATTTTCAGGAATCAGATAGGCGTACCGGAGATCATTTGCTGGCAAAGAATAGACTACTCCATTAAGATCTCTGCTGAGTGTGACAGCATATTGCGGTTCTAGATTATTCCGTTCAAGATCAGACTTTCTCTGCCCCCGAAATAACAACTCTTTTCTCCGTTCAATTAAAATCTGCATCAATGCATCATCGGCGCTGGTCGCGCTAAAGGTCGGAAACGGAACAGTGTTAAGCCATCTTGTCTTCAGTAGGGTATTAAGATCATCCATACCACTTAAATAGCCCTCACTGGTACGCGCTTCGCATTCCGCCCGAATCAGATATATCTCGTCAACCGCAATTCCATCAAAAACATTAGCTGATTGTTCATGGCTGTAGCTGCCGTTAAACGTAAATCCTCCCAAAGAGCTGGACCTAAAATACATAGGTCGTCTCAAGTCATTAAAATCATAGCTACTATAAAGGTTACTATCAACCAAAGCTCTTGAAGACTTCAGCACTTCTGAACCGTTAATCTCTGTATAAAAGATTATCTCGGGATTAAGCTGTGGAGTGGGGCTAGAATATCTACTATTGCTATCCAACGTATTAAAATCGATCAAATTACTATTGTATGTCAAACAAGAGTCTGCATAAGCTTTGGCATTAACAAAATCTGACATAGACAAATACACCCTCGCAAGTGCGCCATACGCTGCAACTTTCGTGGGGGTTGTCGAAAACTGTTCGGTAACGGGTAGGCTAACTGCAGCAGTTTTAAAGTCATTAATGATCTGATTATATGTTTCCTCCATGGTAGCTCTTATGGAAGAAGCCGTAGCAGACGATGTCGTTCTCAAACAAATACCCAAATCGCCTTTTGCAGTAGCACTATCATATCCTTTTGTGTATACCTGCACCAAATTGAGGAACGTATATGCCCTCAAAAAAAGAGCTCGCGCTTTTATCCTTGGCAGGGCACCCGCTGAACTATCCCCCAAAGACACATTATTGATATTGTCTAGCACAGTGTTGTAATTCTCAATATAATTATACGCAACTGCCCATGACCCTTCATCTGGGGTATTAGCATCCCACAAATAATTCATTTGATCGAAAATTGAGTACATAGAACTCCAACCTGAATATTGAAGAAAATAGTCATCGCTTGCAATTATCGGTGTCGGTGAATCAAACAAAAACCGATTTAGTAATGCCTGCAAATCGCCCGCTGTTGTAGGTACCTGATTAGAAATATTAGAATTAGCTGCCAAATATTTTTTGCACCCGGTGAACACAAGCCCGAAAGAAACAGCCAATAAAACAACATATTTACCTATTGCCATTTTCATTGTAATAGAATTAGGGATTAAAAAACGCCTTTAATACCAAAAGAGAAAGTCTTTGCAGGAGGAATACCTAAGTAATCAGGGTCAAGGTGTTCTCTATTTGCCCTCCATAATACACCTAAGTCTCTGACATAACCGTACACTTCAATTCTTGAAAATCCAAATCTTCTTATTTTATTATCAAGCTGGTATGCCAAACGAATATCCTGCAACTTAACATTATCGCCTTTAAGAAAATTAGGCTCAGCATTTGCATAAAACATGTCCCTTGTTTGGTCTGCCGGGTAATTCATAGAAGGAACTGTTGTCAATTTCTCGTCTCCGGGTTTTTGCCATCTCTTATCAAAATCTATATTGGCGCCACTCGAAGTCGCTCCTTCCAATCCTTGATAGAAGGCGCTATATGAAATCGTTGGTCTTTGAAACCAATAGGCAAATCTGAAGGCAATGTTCGCAGATAAGGAAAAACCTTTATAGCCAAAAGCATTTCGTATACTTCCAAAATAAAGTGGTATCGCTGAACCTTTGTAAACCAGATTTCGAATGGAGTCATTCATTATATCCTCATAATCCTTGCTAACTTTTCCCTGATAATAGCCTTGGGGGTCACCGGTCGCCGGATCTAATCCTTCCCATTTATATGCATAAACAGACTCAAGTATAATTCCATTTTTTGGGGCAATACCTTGTGCCGCTCCGACATAGTCAGAGGCGATGGGTGCATTAGAATTATAAGAATAACCAATATATTTGGTCACTTTGCTCTTATTATAACTGATTATTAAGTTCGTCTCCCAAGAAACTCTTCCTTGAATGTTCTTAGTGTTCAATTGTAAATCCACCCCGTCTCCTTTAATGTTCGCGCTGTTTTCATCAATGGAGCTAAAACCGGTAGTCGGATCCAATGGAGCAGGCCCTATCAGGTTAGTAGAATGTTTACGATAATATTCAAAACTTCCAGAAATGATTTGTTTGAAACTAGAGAAATCCACCGCCAAATTAATTTGACTTACTTTTTCCCATATCAGGTTCGGATTAGCTGGAGATGACACGTTCGCGTACGGGAGATTTGTAAAATAAGACCCAACTGATGAATATGAAATTATGGGCAATGCAAAAGCGGCAGGATTTATCCCACTATAACCAAATGTTGCCCGAAGATTTAAAAATGAAATTGCCTTTACATGGTAAAAAGGCTCGTTTGAAATCTTCCAGCCGCCGCCTAATGAATACAGAGGCGTGCCCTTTTGATTAGCATTTACGCCATACACATTAGCCGCATCCTTTCGCGCACTAGCAGACAAGGTATATCTACCTCGGTATGTATCGGAGCCATTGAAGTAAATCGACGTAAATCGATTTAAAGTCTCAGAGACTTGCGTATTAAATGGAACAGTTTGGTAATTACCCGATGGATACAACTGGAAGTAATCAACATAATCGACAGGCTGCACCGTCCCTAATTGATGGCTATACCCATAAAGTATATTACTCTGACCATCTACTTTAACTTCCCTGACCTCTCCTCCGCCGATTGCCGTCAATTCGCTCATTCCTATGACTTTATTAAAATTAATCTGTCCTCTCCCATCTTGGGATAGTGTTGTACCATTTGATGTATTAAGAATGTCACCAATTGGAATTGGGAATTCATTCGATCCAGAAAAATCTGTATACTCATTTATCTCATTCCTCGCGACATAACTGTCTACGGTATTTAGCGTATTATTTTGCGATGTCCCATATTCATATTGATAGCTGATATCAGCAGTTATACCAGGCATAAATGTATATTTTGCGCCCCCGACAAACCTATTATCAATACTCTTACTGATTGTTTGATTTGACCTGTCTCTCAACTCTTGCAAAGGGTAGTCCTGCCAATTAAGATAACCATTCTGCACCGCGCTCTGAGCAAAGGCCGCACTATATCCAGTAACGACGGGCAGTGGATTTCCCTGAGCATCGGCGACCTGCGCATATGGATATAGGTTCGAAACAGATCCTATCGTACTATAATTTGCTCCATTGGATTGTGTATAGGAGATATTGCCAGTTAATTCAAGATTCTTAATAGGTCGGTAAGTGTTGTAGGAGTTAATAGTAAATCGGTCAATTCCATCTGCGACAGCCTGACTGTTAATTTTATCATATCCTACAGATAAATAATAAGTGGCCTGACTACTTCCCCCGGCCAAATTGACTGCGTATTGTTGTGATGTTCTATCTCTTAAAAAATACTTCAGCTCGTCATTCCTTACATCGTGGGTCGTCAAAGCATCTATCTGAGCATTCGCCTGGTCTGCTGTAATAGTTCCGTTCCTCTCCTGACTTAAAATTTCAACGACAGGTGTGACGGCCGGATCCGTAGGATCGACTAATATACCATCGTAATCACCCTGGGAAAACAGGAATTTTTCAGCCGTCACATAATCCGCCGGCCCTAAGAAATTTGGGCTCTTAAATGGATTTGACGGCTTTTGTATTGAGAAATTGGCATTAAACGTCACTTTCAACGGGACATTTAACGCACCTTTTTTGGTGGTTATCACAATCACCCCGTTTCCTGCTTGAGTACCCCAAATCGACGCTGCAGCAGCATCTTTCAAGATTGTGATGCTTTCTACATCATTGGGGTTAATATTGTTTGGATCTCCTGTGTACGGAAAGTTGTCAACCACGACCAACGGAGTGGCATTCGATTCAATTGTGCTAATTCCCCGAATACTCATGTTGTTTATATTGACGCCATTATCGAAAAGTGAACCTGTTTGTGCCCTCTTGTCGAAAAATACGCCGCTGGCTATGCCATCTAACTTACTAATTACATCTGGCCCGACTTCCCTTTCAAATAGTTTTCTATCGACAAAGTCGTAGGACCCCGTCGCTCGGTCCTTGGCCACACCTTGGTACCCATTGTTATAAACCACAGAAACGTCTTGTAGATTCGCTACATTAAGCTTCAATGAAAGCTTAATGTAAAGCTTGTCCTTTATTTTGATCACCTCAGTTGAATAGCCCACATGACTGATGACAATCTCCGAGCCGCTGAGAATTTCATTCAATTGAAAAATGCCACTTTCATTGGTGGTTACAAATAAGGTTTTACCCTTGACGGAAACGGTAGCTCCGACCAAGGGTTCATTATTTTCATTGAGGATAAGGCCCTTAACAGTGACAGTCGAGTCTTGCTGCGCCTCATTTAAAGCTGGTGTAGATTTTCTCTTTAGGCTTATAATATTATTTTCGATGGTAAAACTCAAGGGAAGCCCTTTTAGGCATTCATTCAGGGTCTCTGTGATACCGGCACCTTTGATTTCCACGCTTGTGGTAAGGCCCTGAATGTCCTCCTGATAATAGGAAAAAGCTAATTGGGATTGTTGTTTCAAGGCCTGCTTTCTTATCGACTGGAACACCTGTTCCAGGGAAGCATTCCTGAACGACAATGAAAAGGTTTGCGAATAGGCTTTGGCGGTTACAGAGATCGTAGAAGCCAGTAAAATGATTGCCGTTAATCTCATGATCTGGAATAGTTTTTGGGCGTCGGCCGATCGGAATAGAGCCATTCCCTTTCCGGCCGTAACTCCTTGTTTGTCAATAATCTCCCGGCATCGCTCCGGAGGCTTGGCTACATAAGCAGAAAATTGCATACCTTCAATTGTTTGGGTTTAAATAATTGTTACTCATCTCGCAAATGATTAAAAGCATTGAACCCAGATTCACGCAGGAAGTGGTGACGACACTTCCTGTTTCTTTTGGGACAATGAACATCCTTTTCGGCACAATCGTTCTTTTATGGCATTACATAAGGACCGGCAATTTTTCCTTTAGTGGCTAGTTTTAAAAAAAGGGGTCATTGAGAACAAAAACCCCGCATTTAGACATGAGAAAAATTTAACAAAGTTTACATAATCTATTATTAAGATAAATCAAGTCAAAACCTCATGTCAATCTCCACCGATCGACACCTTGAATAATTCCGGCGCCGGCGTCTGGCATTCCTGGTCCGTACAGACCATATATTTGATGCTTCCAGAAACCTGTGTTTTAACATTCGCCTTCAATTCGACTTCTTCAACGAAATCCACGCTGTCTTTAAAATAACGAATATCTACTCCAAACACATCGTCGAAAACCTGATGCATTTTCCCTATTTCCTTCGGAGTTCCAATTAGCTGAACCAATGGATTATTGACAAAACTGATACTTGTGGGAAGTGGTCCTCCTTTGGGAGTACTCTGTGAGTAGATATGCCAATCACCAGGGGCGACAGCCGCTATCAAGTGAACCTCAAATGTACGAGGCCCTATTTTATGGCTGGCGAAACTCCATGTTACAGATGTCTGTGCATGCGCCATCGAATGGATTCCAACCAATGAAGATATTAGTGCAATTATCAAGGTATTCCTATTCATTCTTACTCATTATTGAAAAACGGTTTCTTCTTCTGTCTTTAAATTCAGCAAAAACGGTGTGACCTGAATTTGTCTCAACGTGTCACCTATTAACAGCTCCCAACTTATCCTTCCATTGATATTTACCTGGTCTCTCTTTTGAATTACAAGTACCTGCTTAAAATCAATCTGTGCAAAACAGCCATTCCATATCCGTCTCTCCATGTTTACAGGCCCTTCAAGGAGTACCTCGGGTGAGCATCAATAATCTATGTCAGTCAGTAGCTCAAGCGTGTCATTTTCAGAATCAACTATGCCGTTTTGAATCACCCGATCCCTAAAAAGAGCACTGAATGTAATTTCAAAACGCCCAGGACGTCTCTGCTTCTGCGTATATGTCCATTCAACCGTACAATTCCCACAAACCAATGCCTCCTGGAGATATCTCCAGTGTATGATCCTCGTGTGCATAGCAAGTCTTTAGGGGCTACAATTGGATAGTGAATTTCGCAGGATAGGATGTCAGGGCTCAACAATCAACGTTTTGCCCTCAATCCGGTAGTGTAAATGATTAGTCCTTTCCAAAGCCCTCATAAACACAGACAATGAAACATCTCTTGAAACACTAAATACCAGGTGCTCTGAAATATTTGTATGATTGATGACTTTTACGTCATACCACCTGGCTACTGTATTGAAAATAGCAGACATATCCGCGCCGGAAAACTGAAACTGGCCTTCCTTCCAGGCTACGACCGCGTCTGTATCGATGTGATCGACAACCTTTATATTTGGATTGTCGTTGTTGGCCTGAAGACCAACAACGACAATGGCCTGCTGGCCAGGGGCCAGAACCCGACTTTCCTCCCCGACAGATACTTTTACAGATCCTTCCAATAGCGTGGTTTGAACCGCAAAAAGTTCAGGATATGAATTAACATTGAACGCGGTCCCCATATCTGTGATATCGGTTTTTCCTGTATGTACAATAAAGGGCGCTTTATGGTGAGCGACCTCGAAAAATGCCTGGCCCGTTAAGTTTACCTCACGCCGGGACCCAACGAACGCAATAGGATAGCGGATAGAACTTTCTGCATCCAGCCATATTTTTGTACCGTCAGCCAAGAGCAGCCGGTATTGGCCGCCGCGTCCGGTAGTGATTTTGTTGTAGACAAGTTCCGAGGCTGCAAGTCCGTCACTCTTATACATCAAGCCAGCCGACTGATTGAGTACCTGTCTACGGCCCTGCTCGGCAACAATACCATTGTGGGCGCTATCGAGTACCACCTGGTTACCATTTGCCAAAGTAAGAATGGCCTTACTATGTCCCGGAGGAATATCAGTAAATGCGGCAATGTGCGCACTACTATGGTGATTTAAAAGATTGGCCCGATAGAAATAAAAGGCTAACCCGATAGCAATAAAACCAATCATGGCGCCTGATATACTTCCCTTGCGGCTTTTCTTCTTTTTTTGTATGCCAATGTCAATGCCTGCCCTTTGGGAAACGCGCCCGAATTCAATATCCGAGCTAGCTTCAAACTCTTTTAGCGATTGAAGCCGTCCCGCAAAAAATCCCGGCTCCAATAAAGCATTAAACTTCTCAATATTGGCAGGGGATTTATCCAGCCATTGGTGCAACAAATCCAACTCTTTCCCGAAGAGTAAACCCTCCTGGTATTTTCCGACAAGCTTTGCCATCCGGAATGTTTCATCCAACTGATCGCTATTTAATTCTTCTCCCTGATTTGTCATGTTAAAATCCGTTAAGTGCAGAACAAGTGTTTAAATCCCGACAAGTGTATCCTCTATTAACTAGAACACATGAGTTAAATCAAGTAACTCATCAATAGCCATAAATCACAGAAAATATTTTCAAAATAGCTAACAAGCGATAGTTTGTTAGCTGATATTATATAAGTTAAAAGGCTATCTTAAGATAGCCTTTATTGAAAATTGAAATAAGACATTACAAAATGTCATACAAGTACTGACTCTAAAACAGCTAATAGTAGCGCAATGGCTAATACATTATGGGAGAACTGTTTTTTCAACATCCCAGTGGCGCGCACCCTGGTATTTCGGACGGTCTGCGCTGACAGCCCTAGCTGCGATGCGATATCATTCGTATTCATTCCCTCCATTGTCATCCGTAGAATCCGCCTGCATTGAGTCGGTAGAGTTTCTATTGCCTTGCTCACCTCCCGCAGTACTTCAGCATCGAAAATCTTATTCATGACCACGTCATTAGTTAGCTCTTCAATGGTCAGCTCATAAATGGTAGCCACATGATACTCTTCAAGGAGGCTTACTCGTCGAAGGTGATTCAAGCAGGCGTTTTTGGTACTGACATATAAAAAGCCCTTTACACTTCGGATGTTCTCAAAATTCTCCTTGATGTTCCAGAGCTTCACAAAGACTTCTGCGACAATATCTTTGGCCAATTCATTGTCCTTGACGAATTCCCGGGCAAAATAACAAATGGCGCCGTGGTATTGATCGAAAATTTGTTTGAAAGCTTCAGGCTTTCCCCGTCGAAATTCACCAATCAAAAAAACATCGTCCAAATGACCGTTCTTTCCCAAAAGTGCCATAAAAAAGGGTTGAGGCTATTTCCGCAGTCCGAACCAAGACTAAACGCAAACAGGCTTATAAATAGATTTTTATCAATACAACCACTAATACTGGCACGCAAGGGCACACCCATGCATACAAGCAAAAAAAGGTTACGATCTGGCAACTTAAATAGTTAGTGAATTATAATAGGAGAGCCTTTGATCTTCTAATTAGTACGAAAAAAAGGGGGGAAAACATCAAATCATAAACTAATCGTATATTAAAATATTAAAGGCATTCACACAAATGAGAAACTGTATTCCGTATAAATACCTAGACAAACATACTCATTTCTCCGGAAATTCCCAATGCCCACCCAAAAAACTAAACTTTTTTTTGTTGAGCCTCAAATGATTGTCGTGAAATACCTGCGATTTTCTTAATCGATTCATTTTTTATAGTTATCCAACAGACCAAAAGGGCCCGTAATACCGATGGTCATTTAAGCCTTGTAAAAATCAAATGATAGATATCCATACTTATGCTAGGAATACTTATTAAATTCGGCATGATTCCATACATATCACCCGACCGCTTTCATTCCATATCCATCTATCGCCCTCCCGGACCAAACTTCCTCAGATTATACGTAAAACTCAACATCGCATACCTCGCCAGCAACTTGCTCTCTGTATCCTGTATCATGGTAGGCGTCTCGGATCTGTTAACCGCCCTGTT